>JAEEGL010409146.1_pt1 | contig 18096 bp, 18 predicted proteins | sample 9134231 | NCBI WGS metagenome assembly JAEEGL01 (sample SAMN16246548, study PRJNA631951) | gut metagenome | biome: gut microbiome; feature: rumen; material: fiber-attached | host: Bos | place: Iran: Karaj | collected 2018-10 | reverse complement strand
GGTTCGTCATGTTATGATAAGCGTAATGAGGGAGTAACAGCCTGCCGGAAGAACAGGCAGGGGCAGATCGTCATCACGATAGAGATATCCGGTCTGTCTTAATTTGTAAGACTCATGTGCATCTGTTTTTGACTGTGCATGGGGTGATACGGAAAACATGCGCAGTCTGAGAACTGCGTTTTTAACGCTCTTGGGGAGGAAAACAAATGTCAATTGCTTCATTGAACTGGGGGATGATCCTGGGCGGCTTCGGACTGTTCATGTTCGGTATCAAGTTCATGGGAAACGGTCTGAAGGCGGTAGCGGGCGACAAGCTGCGTGACTACATCAACCGCTACACGTCAAATCCGATCTCCGCATTAATGATCGGTATTGTCATCACAATCATCATGCAGTCTTCATCGGCAACCTCGGCAATCACCATCGGTCTGGTCAGAGCCGGACTGATGACGCTGGATCAGGCCGCCGGTATTATTCTCGGTGCGACGATCGGCACAACTGTCACGTCGTTCCTGATTTCCATCAACATTGAAAAATATGCGATGTTCATCATTTTCTTCGGAACATTGCTGATCTGCTTCTTCAAAAAGCAGAAAACGATCTACATGGGCGAAGTCATTCTCGGCTTCGGTCTGATCTTCTTCGGTATGTCCAGCATGGGTGACGCGCTCGCCGCCCTGAAGGAACTGCCGCAGTTTGAGGCGTTTGCCCTCAGCATGAGCAGCAATCCGGTCCTGGCGATGCTGGCCGGCGTTGGTCTGACGGCGCTGGTACAGTCCTCCGCCGCGACGATCGGCGTTGCCCAGAAACTGTATCAGGCCGGCGCGATCACGTTCTCCGCTTCGCTGCCGTTTATGTTCGGTGCCAATATCGGTACGACGATGACCGGTGTTCTGGCTGCCATCGGCGGCTCGACAGCCGGTAAGAGAACAGCCTGCCTGCATACGACCCTGAACGTGATCTCCACGTTCTTCGGCATGCTGCTGCTCGTTCCGTTTGCGAACTTCATTCAGAGTGTCTTCGGCGGCCTGAATCCGATGATGCAGATCGCCATGGCCAATATCGTTTTCAAGACAGTGACGACGCTGTGCTTCCTGCCTTTCACGAAACAGCTGGTGGCCCTGGCCAGAAAGATCATTCCCGGCGAGGAACCGGCGGAAGTCGAAGTCGACATCGACGAGATGGACGGCGAGATCGCCAATGTCCTGCCTTCCGCTGCTGTTGAAGCATCCCGTCAGGCCATTCTCAAACTGGTTGACGTCGTCCGTCTGAATCTGACCCAGACACTGGAATTCTTCCGGGCGAAGGGCGATGGAGAAGCCAAGGAAGAACTGGATAAGACGGAAGCGATTGCCAACCGCTTCGACCAGAAGATCACCGACTATCTGATCCGGCTTTCCAAGAAGCCGAATCTGACCCGCAAGGATACCGACTATGTCCGTTTCCAGCTTGTCGCCGTCACGACCTTCGAAGGTGTCGGCGACCTTGATATCAACCTGGCGGAATTCTTCCTGATGGTCACGGAGAAGAAGGAAAGCTTCTCCGAGCAGGCGGAAAAGGATATCGAAGCCATGTTCACAGTGATGATCGACATGTTCGACCTGGCAGCCGAAGTGTTCGTGACCTGTGATGAAAACCAGTACCGGCAGCTGCAGGAAATGGAATCAAAGCTTGACCAGATGGAAATCGCTCTGCGGCATGACCATTTCGACCGTATGAGAGCCGGCATCTGCACCTCAATGGTCGCTGAATCGGTATTCAGTGACATCCTCGGTACTCTTGAACGTATGGGCGACCACTGCTGCAACGTCGGCAAGGCGGCCATTACCGGTAAGACCAGCGACCTCAGCGACGACGAAGTCATTGCCTGAAGCCGTTTCAAAGAAAAAAAAACATGCGGTGAAAACCCAGGGGGAATTCACCGCTTTTTCTTTGCGCGATGTTACAATGGGAAAGACAAAGGACAACAGAACAATGAACAGAGAATATACAAAATGGGTGGCCTGCTGGGGCAATGCCACTTCCATCCGTGAGCAGACAGAACTGCGGTATACGAAGGACGTCACATTCCGCTATCCGCTTTTCATGTGCTTTGACGGCGGCGCGCTGCGCTTCCGTTTTTCCAACCTGACCGGAAACGATCCCGTATCGTTTACCGCCTGTGTGGCAAAGAGCTCCGGCCGGCGGACGGTCGATACCGCGTCGTGCCGGGACATTCTGAAAGACGGAAAGAAGGAGATCGTCATTGCTCCGGGTGAGGAAACGGAAAGTGACATTCTGGAAATGGATGTCACGGCCGGCACATGGATCAGCGTGTCTCTGTATCTTTCCGGCTATACCGATATGAATGCCGGCGTGCTGATCACCGGACCGCTTTCCCGCGGCTACTACGGCTATGGCAATCAGATGTATGACGCTGATTTCGACGATGACCTGGCCCGCCATACCAACTGGTACTATTTCCTGAATACCGTCGATATCCTGACGGAGGAAAAGAATCGTGCCCTGATCTGCTACGGGGATTCCATCACCGCCCAGTCCTGGCCGGACTGGCTGACGAAACGGGCATGGGAGAACGGTTTCCATGACATTTCCATCATCCGCCGGGCGGTCAGCGGCACCCGCATCCTCCGGGAGTATCAGTGCATCACCTATAAGGCCTACGGCATCAAAGGGGAAACACGCTTCCCGCTGGAGATGAACACCGCCGGCGCGGATACCGTTCTGATCCAGCACGGCATCAACGATATCATTCATCCGGTCGGCACGGACGTGAACATTTTCCGGCCCTGGAGCGATCTGCCCACTGTCGAAGACATGTGCCGCGGTTTTACGGACTATTACATCAGAGTCGCAAGGGAAAAGGGACTCTCTGTCTGGGGCGGCACCCTGATTCCGATCTACGGCTGGCGCACCTATGAACCGTTCCGGGAAGACCTGAAGAACGGTTTCAATGACTGGCTGCGGACGACGGATCTTCTCGACGGATGCGTCGATTTCGACCTGGCAGTCCGTGATCCGGATCATCCGGCCGCTTTCCGGAAGGAATACAACAGCGGCGACAACCTGCATCCTTCCGAGGAAGGTTACAAAGCCATGGCGGACGCCGTGCCGGAAGAACTGCTGAAATGAGCGTTTTCTTTACGACGGAAGACCTTATTGTCCGCCGGTTTGAAGCCAGTGATGCGGCGGAATGTCTGACATGGCTGGCTGATCCGGACGTCATGCGGTATATCGAAGAACCGTTTGACGCGGAAACGTGTGAAGAATTTCTGCGCACGAACGCGCTGATCGAAGAACCGCGTGTCTATGCCGTGGAACGGAAAACGGACAACCGTCTGATCGGCCACCTGATCTTTCATCCGTTCAATGACGATGACTATGAACTCGGCTGGATCCTCAGACGGGATGCCTGGCACCATGGCTATGCCGATCAGCTGACAAAGGGCGTCATCCGCCTGGCAGCAGTGAAGGGCATTGACAGTCTCATCATCGAGTGCGACAAAGATCAGAAAGCTTCCATTGCCATTGCCGAAAAGAACGGTTTTGTCCGGATCGGCAATGACAGTGATCTGCTGCAGTATCAGCGCAAACGGAAATAAAGGAGATACATGTATGGAAGAAAACCGCATCCTGCAGCTGTGCCGGAAAAGAAGAAGCGTACGCACGTTCGAAGACCGGCCGCTCAGCAAAGAACAGACAGATGAGATCAGACAGTTCATTGAAGCCATGGAAGAGCCGTTTCATGCCGGTGTGTTCTTCCGCTTTCTGAACCGGGAAGAGTTCGGTCTTTCCGCACCGGTGCTGAAAGGTGAACCCGCTTATATCACCATCTGCGCCAAGAAGGGTCCGTACGGCGACGTGGCGGCCGGCTATGCCGGCGAAAAGCTGATCCTGCATCTCTGCGGTATGGGACTTGGCACCGTCTGGATCGGCGGCACGATGGACCGTGAGGCATTCACGAAGGCGTCCGCTCTGTCGGAAGACGAAATGATGGTCTGCATCACACCTGTCGGTGTGCCGGCGGCGAAAATGAGCCTGCGTGAGAACCTGATGCGCAAAGGCGTGAAAAGCGACCGGCGGTTTGCCATGCCGGCCATTTTCCAGGAGGAAGACAGTTCGCATCCGGCTTTGCAGGATGCCCTGTATATCGCCGCTCTCGAGGCTGTGCGGCTCGCACCTTCAGCCGTCAACAAACAGCCATGGCGCATCGTCCATGACAGTGAAGGCTTTCATTTCTATCTGGAGCGCAGTCTGAAGAAAACGGAAGAATGCGACATGCAGAGGGTGGACCTGGGAATTGCCCTGTATCATTTCTGCGCAGTCCTGGAAGAAAAGAAAAAAGATTTCCGGATCGTCATCGAACCGAAGGAACGGGAAGGTCTGGAATACATCGCTTCTGTAATTGCGGAATAAGACAGGCATACTGCTGTATGCCTGTCTGTTTTATAACTGACGGTACAGATCTTCCGGTCTGATACCGTTTTTCTTTGCTGTCCGGTTCCAGTTCGTGTTGGCAATGGAAATATACAGCCAGCGTGGAAAGTGATACGGTTCCGCCAGGAAGTCTTCCATCTTCCGGCCGGCATCGATTGCTTCCTGAAGCCGCGTCATTCCTTCGGCGGCTTTTTTTGTCGGCCCGAAGCGGAAGGGAAGATATTCCATCAGCGTGCCCAGCAGTTCACCGGCACTGACGCCGAGGCCGCCGCAGTAGGAAAAGCCCATTTCAGCGCACCACTGCCGGACAGATACGAACAGATTCACCAGCTGGCTGCTTTCGTACAGTCCCATATTCGCCAGAACATAGATCTTCTTTGAACCGCCCCGGTACGTATCGCGGAACGTTTCCAGAAGCCGGATGACCTGGGAAGGCAGACCGTCCACATACAACGGCATGCACAGGACGATGGAAGGCACCTCAGCCAGGATCTTCATCAGCCCGTCTGGATCATGCAGATAATCCCTGAGGGCAATGATCTCCGTTTCGGTGGTCAGCTGTTCTGCCAGTTTCCTGGCGAGTTTTGCGGAATTGCCGTTGGCTGAGCGCATACTGCCGTTCAGAAGAACGACTTTTCCGAAAGAAGCCGCCCGCAGCAGCCGCGGATGCACTGGATCAGCCGGACGCTTTCGGAAGAGGACGTCTTTCACATGACCGCGGATATTGGCGCATACGGCATGGACATAACGGCGGGCGCTTTCTTTTTCTTCTTTGCTGAGGTCATGGCCGTAAAAAATGAATGTGAATGGTTTATCTTCGTCATAGCGTTTCTGATGATGTGTTTCTCCGCCAGTCACTTCAAACTGCGGCAGGACATAGCCAAGACAGCGGTCAAACACGTTCTTCACAAAACCGGAGAAACCGCCGTATGTATAACGGCTGATCACGGTGACTTCACCGGCCTGATGAATCAGAGAACCCATATTCTCATATCCGTCTTTGATCACACAGCGGCCGGGGTCTCTGTTCCAGCAGGAAAAGCAGCCGATGCAGGGGTGGATCGTGCCGCTGTCGGTGATGACGTTCCAGCCTTCATAATCATTTTGGATCCTGTCCCATTCATGCTGATGCAGATCATGAATCACCAGATTTTTCTGTACCATATGATCTGTATTCCTTTCCGCCGCCGGCAGCGGCATCTGTTAAGAATCATTATAAAGCCTGAAAGGGCGGACAGACAGAAAAAGGCATGTCCCGTGCGAACACGGGAAACATGCCCTTAAGATCCTCTTGATCGGAATGGATCAGCCTTCTTTGGAATCTTCCAGCGAACCGGTCAGAACGACGTCGAAGGTCTGCTGTTCACCGTCTCTTTCAATGACGACTTTGACGGTGTCGCCGATCTGCTTGCCGCGCAGGACTTTTGAAAGATCGGTATAGCTTGTGATTTCCTGGCCGTCGACCGAGATAATGCGGTCCAGCGCCTTCAGGCCGGCTTTTTCCGCACCGCCGCCGCTGATCGTATCCTGGATGTATACGCCGGCTTTGTACTTCTGGGTATCCTGCTGCAGCGTCTGGATATAGACGCCGAGCATCGGCCGGTTGGTGACACGGCCGTATTCGATCAGTTCCTGCGCCACATCCATGGCGGAGTTGATCGGAATCGCGAAGCCGATGCCTTCGATCAGGGAACCGGAAGTGGTCGTGCCGGAGTCCTTGGCGTTGACGATACCGATCAGATGGCCGTTGCCGTCGAACAGACCGCCGCCGGAGTTGCCGGAGTTGATCGTCGCGTCCGTCTGGATCAGTTCCATGGACTCGTTGGAAATCACGAGTTCACGGCTGGCCGCCGAGATGATGCCATGGGTGACGGAGCCGCCCAGCGTGCCGAGCGGATTGCCGACGACGATGGCGGTATCACCGGCCTTGATCAGGGACGAATCACCGATCACAGCCGGGGTCAGGTTATCCGCATCGACCTTGATGACGGCGATATCGGATTTGCTGTCGGTGCCGACCACCACCGCTTCGTATTCGGTGCCGTCGTAGGTATTGACGGTAATGCTCTCGGCATTTTCAACGACATGGTTGTTGGTGATGATGTAGCCGTCGGCGCTGATGATTACGCCGCTGCCGGCTGCCCGTGAAGTATAGGTGCCGCCGAAGAAGCCGTAGCTTGTTCCGGTCATTTCCGTGAAGATTTCGACGACGGAAGGGGAGATCTCTTCCGCGACTTCGGAAATGGTCTTGTTTCCGCTTTCGGAATTCACGGTGGTGGCCGGTGATGTGCCTGCTTCCTCGGACTGCACGACGACGGTGGAGCCGCTGCCGAAGCGGGTCATGGCAAACCAGCCGCCGAGGGCGCCGCTCAGAAGTGAGAGGACGGTGCACAGCAGCACCAGCAGTACGGGATGGGATTTCTTTTCTTTATTTGGCATTCCATACTGAGTGTCATAGGATCTGTTTTCATTAAACTCAGACATGTTCTTACCTCCTTGCATACAATATGCATTCTAGTATCCGAATGTGAACAATCGGTGAATTTCAGGTTAACGATTCATGGAATATTTTACTTCTGTTTGCCGGGATTGTTAAGTGATATAAAAAACAGCGCCGGATGCGCTGTCTGCTGTCGTTTCAGCGGCCTTTGCCGCGGATCATCATGCCGTATACGGCACCGATCGTGCCGCCGATGATATGGGTCAGCTGTGAGATGTTGTCGGGGCTGGTGATGCCTTCATAAACCTGCTGGGATATATAGATCAGAGCCACGATCAGCATCGTCAGGGGAATGCCTTTGCCGCTGCCGGTCACGGATGACAGCAGGATGAAGGCGAAGACGACGCCGGAGGCGCCGAGCAGGGCGGTATGGCCGGCGATGAAGACATGGAACAGACCGGTGATCAGTGCCACCGCCGCGATGATCGAGAACAGCTGCTTACTGCCGTATTTTTCTTCCAGCAGCGGGCCTACCAGAAGAAACAGCATCATGTTGTTGGCGTAATGACTGATGCTGGCGTGGCCGAGGACATGACAGAACAGCCGTACGTAAAACAGCGGATCGGTAAAGGATCCCTTATATACCGAGAACAGATATGTGTTTGCCCAGCCGGCGGTAACGTAGTTCAGAAGCAGCGCGAGGGCGCTGAGAATCGCGAAGGACAGCACGACCGGGGCATTGAATACGATCTTTTTCATAGTTCAAAATCTCCTGACCATCATTATATAGCAGAGTTTTATTTGTGCAAACGGAGCGGAAACTATATAATGATGCAGATGAAGAGGTGAACATGGCAAAAGGAAAAAAGAAAAAGAAAGTGCAGAATCCAGCGGCTCAGCAGGTGAAGACGGCCCCGGTTTCCAACCCGGTCCTCAAATCCGCCATTGAAGCGCTGAAGAGCGGCAATTCACCGGAAAAACAGCAGGCGCTGCAGAATGGTCTGAAGAAGGCCAGACTGCTCGCACCGGTCGGCTTTGACGTCGAACTCAAACCGGGTCCGGACGGAAGAATTGCCAATATCAAACCAAATCAGATCCGATTTTATCTGATCAACACCAATGACGGAAAGACCTTCTTCCCGGCCTTTACCGATCTCGAGGAAGCCGGCAAGTTCAAGGTGTCCGGCGACAACGATCCGAAAGTGCAGAATATCATCCGCACGATCATTGATTATGACAACATGCTGAAAGACCCGAACAACAAGGCCGAAGGCATCGTGATCAATCCGGGTACCGACAATATCGTCATTCCCAAGCAGCTGCTCGGCATTCTCTCCGGCCGTATCAAGCCGGTGCAGCAGACAGCCGCGCCGATTCAGAACCTGGCGGCCGCCAATGCGACATTCAGCGAACCGGCCGTATATCCGACCCGGATGGTCAACGCTGTATATGACCACTGTGCCGAAGTGAAGGAAATCAGCCGCGTCTGGCTCAAGCAGAAGCTGATGGCCGGTGCCATCTCCTTCTTCCTGGTCGTGGAAGCCGACAGCACGGATCAGGCTCTGCTTGACGGCATTCTGGAAACGGCTCTGCCGCTTGCCAAGGATGTGCCGGTGGAAGCCGTGTTTGTCAATGACGAGCTGATGAAGAAAGTCATCGGTGAAGCAGTTGCTCTGTATGACAGAGAACTGGAGCTGTAATGGAAATCCGCAATCTGACAGAAAATGAGCGCAGCGATGCGCTCATTCTTGCCGGTAAAGTCCTTTTTGAGGAAAGCGGCAGCTGGAGTGAGGAAGGGGCGAAGAAGATCCTTGCCTTCCTGCGGGAATACACGGAAGATTTCGCGATGCTCGGAGCCTTTGAGGAAACCCTGAAGGGAGTTCTGATCTATGAGCCGGAAAGCCTGCGGATCGTTTTTCTCGCCACGGAAGAAAACGCCCGGCATGAAAAACTCGCGGTTTCTCTGCTGGACAGGATCATGGAACAGGGCAGAACAGCGCATTTGCCGCGCATCCGTCTGAACGCCGCTCTTTCCGCCAGATCGTTTTATGAAGCGTACGGCTTTGAAGTATGCGGCGAAGAAAGCGAAAGCGAAGGACTGCGCTTTGTCCCGATGGAGTATCTGCTGCAGAAAGAATGGCTGGGCCGCACGGTGACGGTGATCACCGACCGTCCCTACGGCAGCTTCCATCCGCATCTGCCGGACGTTCTGTATCCGGTCAATTACGGCTATGTCAGGGAACTTGCCATGAGCGAAGGTCTGTTTCAGGACGCTTATATCATCGGACCGCAGGAACCGGTGGAAGAATTTACCGGCATCGTAGCCGGCATTGTATACCGGAAAGACGACGAAGTTTCCCGGTGGATCGTCACACCGGCCGCGGCGGTCTTCTCACATGCGTCGATCATTTCCCTGATCGGCTTCGAAGAACAGTATTACGACTGCCGCATTCTCTGGGCAGACAAAAACCGGAAACGGTCCTGACCCTCCCGGGGGCTTCAGGAACGTTTTGTTTTCCGTTACACTGAAGCTATCAACAGAGGAATACATGATGAAAACAGAAAACGAATTATGGGAAGCGTGCAAAGCGTTCCATGGCCATGCGTGCGGCGGACTGGCGATCGGCTTCAAGGCCGCCCTGTACGCGAAAGAGCTGCTGCAGGAGAATAAAGCAGCTGATGAAGAAATCGTATGTGTCAGTGAGAACGATGCCTGCGGCGTCGATGCCATTCAGGTCATTCTAAGCTGCACCGCCGGCAAAGGGAATCTGATTTTCCATATGACCGGCAAACAGGCGTTCTCTTTCTACAGCAGAAAAAGCGGCAAATCCTTCCGCCTGCTGCTGAAGCCGCATCAGAGCGGCAGCCGGGAAGAATCTCTGAACTATTATCGCCATACCGACCACCATGAACTCTTTAGCGTGATGGAGACAAAGATCACTCTGCCGGACGAGGCGAGAATCTTCCGCTCAGTGGTCTGTGACCAGTGTCATGAAAAGACGGCGGAAAACTACATCCATCTGGAAAACGGCCGCTGTCTCTGCCCGGACTGCTATAAAAAATATACGAGACCATTATTATAGAAAATGAAAACAGCAGACGCTGATCTTCCCGGAAGGTCAGTGCCTGCTGTTATTTGTTTTATTCGCCAAGACGCATGCGGCGGATGGTCGGCCACAGCGCTTTGTCAAGCGCCGGGACGATGATGGCCGCGGCAATCGTCTCAAACAGACCGTTGGAGGTGATGACGCCGAGAATAACGGCTCCGATGCCTTCCGGCGCGATATTCAGAGCCTGGGCGTAAGACGGGGCGAAGAACAGCCAGATCATGCCCATGACCAGCAGGGTATGGGTGATCGTGCTGAGCGCGGCGCTGATACTGCAGGAGAGCAGCGCGTGCACGCCGCTGCGGCGCAGCAGGCGGAAGAGATAACCGCTCATGACACCGAGCAGAATGCGCGGCACGAAGCAGATGACAAGGCTCCAGAAGTTGCCGGAGATACCGCCGACGGTAATGAAAGGCGAGAAGATAAAGGATGTGACGCCGGGCATGAAAGTCGCCCTCAGCATGGATGTCAGGCCGAATACGAAGCCGACGATCGCTCCGTATTTCACACCCAGGAAGATGCCGGCCAGGATGACCGGGATATGCATGGTCGTTACATTGATCGGGCCGATCGGAATATAGCCGATCTGGGTCATCGTCATGACGGCCTGCAGGGCGATGAAGAATCCGGTCAATGCCATTTCTCTGATTTGTCTGCTTTTGTTCATCGTGTTTCCTCACTTTTGATGTAGCGTGCCCCCTTGATTTCCGCTTCCATGATGCGTTTTCGTTCCGCTTCGGAAAAAAGCGACGCATACAGAAGACTGGTGCGGTATTCCATCTGCCGCCACGGATAGGGGATATCCGAGAATTTGCTGGAGGTGCGGACATCCGTCTTGCGCATGTCGTGCAGCCAGAGACGGCCTTTTTCGTTGAAGGCGAGAATCCGCAGGGTATCCATTTCCGGCAGTCGTTCCACCTCATGGCCTGTGATCTGGCAGGCGGCCTGCAGACAGCAGCGGCGGATCCGGCCGGCTGTATAGCGGTAGGTCGTGCAGGCATGCAGGAAGCTGTCCCAGGTTTCCGCTTCGGCGGCGTTTTTCTTCAGATGGTTCTCGATTCCTTCGGAAAAGAGGAAGAATTCCGCGAGCCGCTCTTTCGGCGTCGTCAGCAGCAGCGTCCGCAGATAGGGATACAGCATCTCCATCGAGGCGGTCTCGGCTTTCTGAAGGGTATCCGCCATGACGGTCGCTTCCGATACGTCAAGTTTTTTGCGGATGGCGGTGCGGATAGCCAGGGCACTGGCATTATCGCTTAATTCCGTACTCTGATAATTGGAAGTGCGGGGGATGACGATTGGCTGAATGGCGGTATTCTTCAGGGCTTTCAGATAGGATACGGCCAGAATGTCGTTCGGCTGCATCTGGGAAGTCAGAAGGCTGTAGGCTTTCGGAAAAGACATGCCGGTATCCATGGAGACATGCAGATGATCGGGATTGATGGGCGTGTCGGCGATATCCTGAAGGTTTTCCAGATTGCCGCATTCACTGCCGAAGGAAATAAAATCAGCGCCGGCCAGCTGCAGCAGCTTCACACCGGCCGCCGCAAAGCGCGAGGCACTCTGGGTGGCATAAATATAAGGAAGTTCAATCACGACGTCAGCGCCGTTGGCGGCCGCGGCAGATGCCCGTGTCCATTTGTCGATCAGGGCCGGTTCGCCGCGCTGGACGAAATTGCCGGACATGACAGCGATGATCAGATCGCAGCCGGTGATTTCCCGTGTCTTCTGGATCTGATACATATGGCCGTTATGGAAGGGGTTGTATTCGGCGATAATTCCGCAAGTTTTCATTTTCTGTGCCGTCCTTTCCGGTGTAATGATACAATGAAATACAGAATAACAGGAGTGAAAAAAAATAAAATGAGTGAAACACTGGCTACACGTATTTACCGCCCCGAGACGGAAGTGAAGGCTGTGATGTTTGTCGTGCACGGCATGCAGGAACATCAGCAGCGTTATGTAAAATTCGCTGAGTATATGGCTTCGCGCGGCATCGCCGTCATTACCTATGATCTGCCCGGTCATGGAGAAACATCTTCGAAAGAGGACCGCGGCTGGTTCGGTGAAAAGAACGGCTGGCGGGTCCTGGCGGCGACCCTGACGGAAGTCTGTCTGATGGCCAAAAAGGAATTCCCGGACGTGCCGGTCATCTGCTTCGGCCATTCCATGGGAGCGATGCTGGCAAGAACGTTCCTCCAGGTTCATGACGCCATGATTCAGGGCCTGATCCTCAGCGGAGCTCCGAATTATAATCCGGCCGCGAAACTGGGCCGTCGCATCGCCGCCCAGCGGGTCAGAAGAAGAGGCGGACGCAGCCATTCCACACTGCTTGACGCACTGGCGACCGGTTCCTTCAACAGTTCCATCAAAGAACCGCGCACCAAGCTTGACTGGCTGAGCTACAACGAAGAAAACGTCGACCGGTATATCGCCGACGAAGACTGCGGCTTCCCGTTTACCGCCCAGGGCTATTATGATCTGTTCGACGGAATGGAGATGATGGCGGACGTCAAACGGTATCACTGCAGCAACCCGTATCTGCCGATCCGTTTCATCGCCGGCGAAGACGACCCCTGCACAGGCGGTCCGAAGGGTCTGAAAGACAGCGTCAGCCGTCTTGAGAAGGCCGGCTACCGCAGCATCACCTACAAGGTATATCCGGGCATGCGTCATGAGATCCTGCAGGAGAAGGCGGCCGATGCGGTATCAAAAGAAGTGGCTGACTGGATCCTGGAAAAGGTCGTAAAGGTTTACGGCTGATCGGATTCCTTACAGAACAGAAAGCTGAATCGGTCCTCACAGCTGGATCATTCAGCTTTTCTATGGCCAAAATCCCTGTTGGAATGCGGTATTTCGTTGACTTTGAAAAACGCTTTGGTATAATTTATAAGCGTTAACGAGCGAGGTGGCTTTCTTGAAGTGGACGAGATCTGAACTTCTGCATGGTGCGCAGACTGTAACATTTGACGAGGACATCGTTCTGGACGATTCCGTATTCGCGGGCAACAGCGGTATTCTCGGTGTCACTGACGTGCATGCGGACGGTTCCGGCAGCCTGGATGCGGACGGCAATGTCTTCTGGTGCGATCTGCACGTGGAAGGCGTGATGATCTGTCCGGATTCGATCACCGGTGAAGAAATCGAAGTTCCCTTCGACACGGAAAGCCAGGAAGTCTATTCCTTTATCAACAGCGATGAGGACGGCGTTCGTATCGTTACGGACGAAGTCATCGATTTACTTCCTGCAGTCATTGATGACATTCTGCTGGAAGTACCGTTACAGGTGACGGTTGCGGCTGAAGACGAATATCCCGAAGGCGACGGCTGGAAGGTATACAGTGAGGCCGAGTATCAGGAAAGCCGGAAAGACCGCTTAGATCCGCGTCTGGCGAAACTGAAGCAATTCAATGAAAATGAATAACAGGAGGTGGCAGATACATGGCTGTACAGCAGAGAAGAAATTCCAGCACAAGAAGAGATAAGAGAAGAACGCATTACAAGCTGACTGCTCCGACACTGGTAAAGTGCCCGGTATGCGGTGAAATGAAGCGTCCTCATCATGCCTGCCCGAACTGCGGCAACGTCGGTCCGGTCAAAGCAAAAGCTGAATAAGACGATCTTGACAAGCGGAAGAAAAACGGAAGACTGAAAAAGTCTTCTTTTTTTTGTCTTTTTTGACGTTTTTTCTTGTAAAATGACCGTGAAGTAGTAGAATTGTGGTAGAAAGTGGGGAGAAGTGGAGGATAGATGACAATGTTTATCGGTCAGTACAGACATAATCTGGATGCCAAAAACAGAATCATCGTTCCTGCCAGGTTCCGCGACGGGTTAGGCGAAGAATTCGTTGTAACGAAAGGCCTTGATGGATGCCTTTCGATCTTCACGGCTGACAAATGGACCGAGATGATCGGCAGGCTGGAAAGAATTCCGGCTACGAAGCGTGAAGCCCGTCAGTATCTGAGAAGTCTGACATCAAAAGCTGTCGAATGTTCTCTGGACAATCAGGGCCGTATCCAGCTCCCGCAGTTTCTGATTGCCACAGCAAATATAAAAAAGAGCTGTGTGATCGTCGGTGTCGCCGACCATGTCGAGATCTGGCCGGAGGAAACATGGGATTCCTATGACGAGGAAGCATCCGAATCATTTGAAACCGTGGCCGAATCACTGACGGAGTTTCTGCAGTAATGCAGCATACCAGCGTTCTGCTCCATGAAACGATCGATCTGCTCAATGTAAAGCCGGAAGGCATCTACGTTGACGGAACCCTCGGAAGGGGCGGTCATGCCGGTGCTCTGATCTCGAAGCTTACAACCGGACACCTGTATGCATTCGACAAGGATGAGCAGGCATTAAAGGAATCCGCCGTAAACCTGGCGGACTGCCTGGACAGGATCACCATGATCCATAACGACTTTCGGTCTATGAAGGAGGAACTTCATAAACGCGGGATCGAAAGGGTCGATGGAATCATGCTGGATCTTGGTGTCAGTTCTCCTCAGTTTGACGATCCTTCCCGCGGCTTCAGCTACCGTTTCGACGCCAGGCTGGACATGCGCATGGATCTTCAGCAGGAAAAGGATGCATACCAGGTCGTAAACGGCTATGAACTCGGGGATCTGATCCGGATCCTGAAGGACTATGGCGAAGAGCGTTATGCCCCAGGCATCGCCCGGGCTATTGTCAGAGAGAGGGAAAAAGCCCCGATCGAAACGACCTTTCAGCTGGTGGATGTCATCCGTTCGGCATTGCCGGAAAAGGAGCTCCGCAAGAAAGGTCATCCAGCAAAACAGACATTTCAGGCTCTGCGCATCGAAGTAAACGATGAACTCGGAGCCCTTGCGAAGGGTCTTGACGATGCTCTGCATCTGCTCGCACCGGGCGGCAGATGCGCCGTTATTACGTTCCACTCACTGGAAGACAGGATCGTCAAGAATATTTATAAAAGTTATTCCACTGCTCCGTTTGTTGAGCCGCGACTGCCGATCAAAGCTGAACAAATGGAGCAGGCCTCCTTCCATCTGGTGACGAAGAAACCGGTGGTGGCGCAGGCGGAAGAACTTGCTGAGAACAACCGGTCCCACAGCGCCAAGCTGCGGGTAATAGAAAGAGTATAAGGGACGTAGATATGGCAAAGATCGTTAAACGCAAAAAGGGCAAGAAGTCTTTAAGAATTCTGACATTTTCCGTAACACTGTTTTTATTTTCAGCTTTGCTGTACCTTGCCAGCTCTCTGTTTCTGCGTTCCTACAACAACGAACTGAGCGCGAGAAAACAGGAAATCACATCCCAGATCGCCGTTCTCGAGACTCAGAACGATGCCATTGAAGTGGAAATCTCCCAGCTTGCCTCAGCCGAGCGTGTCGATGACATCGCAGCGAACAACGGCATGAGCAGAAATCAGGACGCAATTATCACCATTACCAGCGACAGTTCTGAAGACGGAGAATAACCATGGTACGCAGAAAGCGTAACCATTCATTAAGAGAGATCGCTTTCGTAACATTGGCGGCATTCGTATTACTTGCCTCCGATGTTTTTGTCGTTTCTATCGGACGCCGTCATATGCGTTCCGGTTCCGACCTGACACCTTACGTTGACAATTCCAATACGGTAACGGAAGTCATGAAGGCCATGCGCGGCACCATCTACGACCGCGGCGGCAACGTCATTGCCCAGGACAGCAAGACCTACAACATCTACTGCATTCTCGATCCCAACCGGGTGGCCCTGGAAGGACAGATCGCCTATGTAAAAGATAAGGAAAAGACCGCAAAGATCCTCGCGCCATTGCTGCACATGGAATATGAGGAAGTTCTCGGCTATCTGAAACTGTACGAAGTGGACGGCCGCTTCCAGACGGAGCTCGGCAACAACGGCCGCCGTCTCTCCAAGTCCGTCAAGGATGAGATCGAAAGCTACAATCTGCCCGGTATCGGTTTCACCGACTCGATCCAGCGCATGTATCCGAATTCCGTTTTCGCCAGCAATCTGATCGGCTATGCCCAGACGGATGAAAACGGCAGCACCGTCGGTCAGATGGGACTGGAACTGTATCTCGAGAACTACCTGGCCGGCCATGACGGCACCCGTACCTATCAGGTCGATAAAAACGGCTATGTTCTGCCCGGCATGAAGGAAACGGTCGTCTCCGTCACCAATGGCAACAACGTCACCCTGACGCTGGATGCCGGCATTCAGACCAGTCTGGAAGAAGCGATGAGCGCGGCTGCCGAACAGTTCAATTCGACCCGTGTCTGGGGCGGGGCAATGGAAATCGCCACCGGCAATATCATCGCCTGGGGCCAGTCACCGACCTTCGATCCGAACACCCTCGAGAACATTACCGAATACAACAATATCGGTGCCCAGCTGGCCTATGAGCCAGGCTCGACACTGAAATCCTTTACCTATGCGGCCGCCATCAACGAAGGCAACTACGATCCTTCGATGACCGCGGACGGCAACCAGTACTGCTTTACCGCCGACGAAAACAACAATCCGGTGCGCACCTACAGCGGCGACAACTACGGATGCGTCTACAACGCGAACGAGCGCATGTGGGGCGAAATCGACGTCGACCACGGTCTGATCTTCTCGCTGAACACAGTAACCGCCATTGTTCAGAACGAAGTCATCAATCCCGACATTCATCTCGAATACCTGAAGAAATTCCATTTCTTCGAACCGGTCGAAACCGACGGCCTGCCGGAAGCCTCGGGAACCCTGAACTTCACCTGGCCGGCTGAAAAAGTCGCGCTTTCCTTCGGTCAGGGTTCCACCGTGACGATGCTGCAGATGATGCAGGCCTACAGCGCCATCTTCGGCAACGGCCAGATGATCAAGCCGCATTTCGTCGACTCCATCCGTGACGCCTATGACAATACCGTCATTTACAAAGCCAAGACGGAAGTCGTAGGGGAGCCGATCACGGAAGAAACCGCCCGCCAGGTTCAGGGCCTGCTTTACCGCAGCGTCAACGACGACGACGGTGTGGCCCGCTGGTACCGCATTCCCGAATGCCGTATCATCGCCAAGACAGGAACAGCTGAAATGGCGGAAAACGGTCATTACACGGAAAGCAAATATCTGTATTCCGTCATGGCGGCACTGCCGGCGGACAATCCCCAGGTCCTCGTCTATTTCGCATTTGACGCCGCCTACAACAGCGACGCCCATTACAATACCGACGCGGCGACTTCCTTTATCCGCAAAGTCGCCATGACATACGGCTTCCCTGACGGTTCCACCGGCACCGGTGATTCGCCGCTGGCGCCGATCGATGAAGTGAAGACCTTCAGCATGCCTTCGCTGCTCAACCACAGCGTCTCATTTGCTTCGAACCGGCTGGCCGGAACGGATGCGGAAATCATCGTTCTCGGCGAAGGAAACAACGTCATTGACCAGTATCCGCGCGAGGAGGGGATCCTCACCAGCGGCCAGAAAGTATTCCTGCTGACAGACACCGGCGGCTTCATCCTGCCGGACATGACCGGCTGGACCAGAAAGGACGTCAGCGCCTTGTGGGCAGTCACCGGTTTCGGCTTCAAATTAAGCGGCGACGGCAAAGTCGTATCGCAGAATATACCCGGCGGAACCGCCGTTTCCAGGGGAACACAGATAGAAGTTGTTTTTCAGTAGAAAAATAATGTGTTATTGTAGTACGCGGAGGGTTCCATGCCAGTAAAACTCTTATTGGGCTTTCTTGTCAGCATGATCATGGTGCTGATCATCATGCCCGCCTTTATAAAATTTTTAAAACAGCAGAGTCTCAGGCAGTCGGTCAGTGAATACGCGCTGCCGGAAGATCAGAAGAAAGCCGGCACCCCGATCATGGGCGGCATCCTCTTCATCATCGTTCCGGTCATCGTCACACTGCTGACCTCGCGCGAGGCCCGCGGCGATCTTGATATCTGGATCGTCATTCTCGCTTTTGTCGGCTACGGCATCATCGGCTTCATCGATGACTACCTGATTGCCATCAAGAAGAACAATGACGGTCTGAAGGCTTCCCATAAGCTGGGTCTGCAGATTCTGCTTGCTGTCGTTTTCTTCTTTCTGTACCGCTCGCATGCCAGACTGGAAGTGATCATACCGTTCAGCGGCCATGTCATT
>JAEEGL014931811.1_pt1 | contig 18097 bp, 16 predicted proteins | sample 9134231 | NCBI WGS metagenome assembly JAEEGL01 (sample SAMN16246548, study PRJNA631951) | gut metagenome | biome: gut microbiome; feature: rumen; material: fiber-attached | host: Bos | place: Iran: Karaj | collected 2018-10 | reverse complement strand
GACTACCGTATAGTTGTTGTAGAGAAATTCGGTTACGGCTTCAGTGACGTTGTCGAGGGTGAGAGGTCGATCAGCACTATCTTAAGACAGGACAGAGAAGCCCTTGCGCTGAGCGGCATAGAAGGTCCTTTCATTCTTTGTCCTCACTCGTTCTCGGCACTTGAGGCTTTAATGTGGGCACAGCAGTACCCAGATGAAGTCGAGGCTATCGTGGGACTTGATATGGCTGTCCCGCAGACTTATGAGAACTATGATCCCAATAATCATTCATATGATGCGCAATACTTGCTCATCAAGGCTTTGCGCCTGTCCGGCATATGCAGACTGTTTCCCGATGACGTACTCCTGTATACGGAAGGATTGACGGAAGAAGATATTCAGACTTTCAGACAGATCATGTATGCGAGACTGCTGAATGAAACCGTTTTGAATGAAGGTAATGATATCCCGGAAGTCAGTGAGCAGATCATGAATGCTCCGCAGCCTGATATTCCGATGCTGCTTTTCGTAGCGGACGGAGGCGAGGCGGATGTGGACCTGTGGCGCAGACAGACAAATGATTTCGTGCAGGAGCAGGTAAGCGCAAGCGTAGTAGAACTCGACTGCGGTCACTTGGTTTATGACTTCGAGCAGGAACGGATCGCCGCCGACATGAGAGTATTCATCGAAAACCTGGACGCATGAGGGAGGATATTAAATGAAAAAGAAAATCTTAACAGCGATCTGTGTGTTACTCGTTTTATGTATCGGGTTCGCGGCGTTCTGGTATTTTACGTACCTGTATAAATACAATCAGATCGTTGAATTCAGGAATGACAGAGATCAGGATATCTACATGCTGGGTACATACCATTCACAGCATTTTAACAAGAGTATGGGCTATTCCATGGCGGATATCGTGAACTGCATTAATAATGTGGATCCCGATGTTGTGCTGATCGAAGCGAGGGAAGAAACATTCGATGCATACGGTGCCATTGATGGACCGATCGATATGATCCTCGCGTACAGCTACTGTGTGAAGGAGGGGATAGATGTCGGTATGATCGATTACTGGAAGATCGATGATGATACAAGACCTAATACTACCGATGAGTACAGAGATGATACTATCCATTCCAACATCCTTGAGAAACTGGATTCGATTGATGAGGGAAGCCGCGTAATGATCATCTGCGGTGATACGCATCTTCATGAGCAGACAAAAAGATTCAAGGCTGACGGTTACGAGTGGGTGAGTATTCAGAATCGAAGAAGCCTTTTCGAGGGGGAGGGAGAGTTCGAATATCCCGAGATTATGTCCAAAGTTATCGAGGACAAGATCGCATATCTGACAGTGTTCGCGGATGATGAGATAAACAATAATGTTGAAGACGAGCGCATACGTCAGGAGTGGTTTAATGCTACTTCCAATCTTGCCGATACCTTGCGCAGTCAATTGGTGCTGGTCGAGAATAACGAGTTGTATTACACTTGATAAACATAAATAAATCAGTTCAAGGATTATGTTGTGCCAAGACCGTTAATAGTATTGTTTACTGCGTTGAGTATATTCACGAATTCCGTTGCCTTCTTTACCGGCGGCAACGATAACGGCAGTGCGCATAATATTAACGGAACGACTATTGTTATCACACTCTTTGTAAGCGATGCCGAATATGGATGGGATGTTAAAGCGCAGAGAGATGTCCAAAGGATCGATACCGTTAACGAGTATCTTGCCATGGCAGGAGATTACTTGGAAGAGCAGGTCGGAAGCTACGGCGGCGAGGCTGTTTTTATCACTGATTTCATAGCGAATGATGATCTTGCATATTATGTCCGTGTTAACCGTAACATGGAGAATGACAGCAATTACGGTGCTAACGAAGAAGCTGTGTGGGACAGTATTGATGAGTACATCGATGTTGAGGCATTAAAGACGAAATATCAGGCGGATAATGCGGTGTTCCTCGCGGTGTTTAATACCGAGGTTGATAATCCCGCGATAACCTGTACGCGTAACTGGTATCAGGGCATGGAGAGCGATAACGAGATCGTGTTCCTGTACTATATCGATTACGGGCAGGTTAATCCTCCTGCGGTATATGCGCACGAGATTCTGCACACGTTCTCGGCTCCCGATCTTTATACGACTGATCCGGACTTCGGAATAACATCGCGAAATCTGTCCGGACTGCAGGACAAGTATCCCAATGACATCATGCTTACATGTTCGGACTTAAGCACGGGTGAATATGTATATGATCGTATAACCAATGAGATTACCGAAGTTACGGCATCGTATATCGGATTGATCTGACAGCGTATTCCGGAATTTGATATAAATAAAACAGATACGACAGACTCATAACCTTTAGTTGCAGATAATGTGTATAGTTACTTTGCTGAACTCTAATGTTTAACCCAACGAAATAGGGCAGTGGGTTAAGTCTAATAAAAGAGTGACCAAGTGGAGTTATTATTTCCACTCGGCTATTTTCTTTGTTGGTTCCCCTATGTATTAATTTTGTGGTTTAAATTTGGTTTAAGCCATGTTTTAGGCATAGCTTATGGTGCTCAAACACCTGATTTCATTGACTTTGCGATTATGGCGTTTTTGCGTGGTTCGAATCCACCTCTTCCCACCAAAGACCTGTCGATCATATCGGCGGGTTTTTCTTTGCTTAAAACATCTTTTGTTGTCATATGAAAATAAATGAAAGCAAACGATTGACTTTGAAAATTCGCCTTGATAATATAACCGCATGATTAATCTTGAAAGACGTAAGCAGATACTTGATATTCTTGCATCAGAGGGCTCTATTAACACTAATGTATTGTCCTCAAGACTCGGAGTTACGGGCGCTACCATAAGAACCGATCTCCGTGATCTCGCCAGGGAAGGCGCGATAGTGCGTTTCCACGGCGGTGTAAAGCTTCCTGACAGACAAAGGGATGAAGTAATCGAGAATTACATGGTCCGTTCAGTTACCAATATCGATCTTAAGAAACAGATCGGTGAATGCGCTGCAGGCCTCGTAAGAAGCGGCGATACTATCTTCATGGATGCAAGTTCAACTGCCTTTCATATGATCCCGTTTCTGAAAGATACGATGGACGTAACAGTAATAACGAACGGTATCAATACAGCCGTAGAGCTTCAAAGATATAACAACTTCAAGTCGATCATCCTTATCGGCGGTATGTTAAGACCGCACTCCGGTACTATCGAGGGCGTAATGAGCCGCGAGATGATCAACAGACTTTCAGCTGAATTTTATTTCGTTTCAGGTAACGGTTTCTCAGCCGATGCCGGACTTTCGGGAAATAACTTCTTCGAACTCGAACTTAAGAGGATCTGCGTAGAAAGAAGCAAGAATATTGTTGCTCTTGTGGACTCTACTAAGATAGGTGATGATTCTGCTTCTGTTTTTATTGCTCCCAATAAGATAAACTATCTTATTACTGATAATCAGATCTCAAAGGAGACTGCTGATTACATCAGGTCTAAGAAGATTAATCTTGTTATAGCCGGGGAGGATAAAAGGTGATTCAGGTAAATCCTATAATACTTCCGAGCTGGATCGGCAATAAGGCCGTATTCCAGCAGAATGTTCCGTTCGTGATCGAAGGTAAGGCTGCTCCTTCCGCGACGATCACACTTGAGATATCCAAGGATCCTACTGACGGACGTAAGGTATCCAAGCTCGATACGGATTACGGAATTATCTTAAGCCTTGAGACTACTACTTCCGATAAGGGACATTTCCACTTTGATATCCCTGCATATAAGGCTTCTACTGATACTTATACATTCGTATTCAAATGCTTTTCGAACGTTGTAAGCTTCAACGATATCCGCTGCGGCGATGTCTGGGTGTTCCTAGGCAACGACTTCCTGTCCGTGCCCATGAAGAATGCCAACGCGCCCAAGACGCCTCTTAAGAGGCACGTAATGACTAACTTAAGATTCTTCGCGCCTTCCAGAAGCGGCCTCGAGACCGATGAGGAAGATGTGGAGTACGAGCCCAAGACTCATTACAAGGATGCATGCTGGATCAAGATCACAGATACCAAGAAGCTTGCTGATGTAGCATCGTCCGCATTCTCATTCGCATATACGATCGCAGATCAGGTTAATTACCCCATAGGCGTAGTTGATCTGTCTACACCTGAGTCCACGATCTTAAACTGGCTTTCAGACGATGTTATAGAGACTCAGACTGCGCTTCACGATTATATCGATGAATTAGGACTCATCACTGATGAGGAAAGATATAAGGCTCTTATCAAGAGAGACCGTCAGATCCGCCGTGAGCAGACGCTCAAGGAAGATGTATCGAAGGGAAGAGAGAACTTAGACTTCGATCTTAACAAGGAGAACGAATACTCCGAGATCTTAGGCGAGACAACTGCAACTGAGAATATTCAAGCTGCAGCTGAACTTGATTTCCCGGGTTCAAGCGGATCTTCTTTCCAGAGCAGGATCACACCTGACGAGACAAGCCAGGCTTCTGCCAAGGCTCTTGACTTCAGCATGGTATCCAGCATGCAGGAGAAGTCAGGCAAGGTAAAGCAGATCGATGATTCGAAGTACATCAAGAAGAAGTTCCGTCCCTCTACTTTGTACAGATGCAAGCTGGCGGCTCTGTCAGGACTGTCTGTAAGAGGTATGTGTTTCTCGCCGGAAGCTGAAGAGCAGCTTTTCGGCAGGTATGATCTGCTTCTCATGGGCCTTCTTGGCACGCTGTCGCAGACGTTCGAGCCGAAGGAAGTTTATGATGACGCGCTCATGCCGTCTATCCTCTTCGTTACGATGCACCCGAAGTGCGTCGACAGGGATTTCCCTTACAAGGTCCTCGAGTTTAATGAGAACTTAAGGGAGTTCACGGGCAAGCTTAACATGCCGAGCGGCCTTATCAGCCTGCACGACCTGCTCCTGCCCGATAAGACGAAGACGTTTACACTCGGTGTAAGACTTGCCGTTATCGCCATGGGCCTTCACGTTACACCCAAGATGCCGAAGTCATGCCCTGAGTGCATCGGCGTCGAAAAGGCGGGCAACAAGCTCATACTCGAGTTCGAGAACTTAGCCGACGGATTGAGGCTCGCCGAGGGACAGACAGAGCTTAGAGGCTTCGCAGTCTGCGGTGAGAACAGGATTTTTTATCCTGCTCAGGCCCGTATCCTTCACGGCGTAAGAGTAATGGTCTGGAGAGACGATATCGAAGAGCCTGTAAGCGTTACTTACGGTTTCTCACCGTTCCCGCATGATGCTACATTCAAGAACCTTAACGATCTGCCGGTAATGCCGTTCAGATTCGACAGGCTTCCTGCTTACTATGCTCCTGATATGTTCTTCAGAAGCTGTGATGATCTTGAGCTCATCGGCATGAAGGAGTGGGGAGATGACTTCGAAGTCCTTAAGGTATTCAGGACATTCAAGGGTAACGGTGTAATCTCAGTCGATACCATGAATAAGTCAGAGGGAAGCGGATCGCTTCACATAAGATACGAGACTGAGAATTCTCTGTACGGCTTCGAACCTAATCTTGATTATGCCTCGTTGATGGGACCTCTAATCATCAGGAACAAGCACAAGATGGTAATCGACGTCTTTAATCCCGATGCTGTTAAGAAGGAGCTCAGGGTATCAGGATTCGTTACCAAAGAGATAAAGCAGTCTTTGAACTGGCAGAGGCTTGAGATAGAATGGAACAAGGATGAAGACATTGTTCTTGAGCACTTGAAGTTCACTATCGTAGATGCGTCCAAGAACGGCGAGATCTACATCGATAACATCAGATTTATATAAGGAATGACAGATAATGTTTGATAAGCTTTTGCCTGCGCTTGAAGAAAGTATGAAGAACGATTCAGGTTCCATGCCTGTCGTTTTTGAAGGGCTTGAGCATATCCTTGAGAAGAAGGAAGCCAACGCCGAGATGAGCGTGCATCCTTTCCACGAGCTGTTCTACTTAAGAAGCGGCAAGGTGGAATTCATCTTCGATAACACAAGTCTTGTCATCGATCCCGGTACTACTCTTATCATAAAGCCGCACACGGCTCATAAGATCCGCGTTATCTCCAAGGTTGCTGATACAGTAGGACTTTACTTCGGCTTCAGTAAGCCTAATAACCCCGGTACGGCTCAGCCTTCGCTCGAGAGTTTCCTCGAGTTCGCAGGAAGTGAAGAGGCGAGTGTTCAGAGTGATTACGGACATCAGACTTATTTCACTTTGTCCGGAACTTATAAGAAGACCATCGGCAGCCTTATCGAGCGTATCGTAGACGAGAAGAAGGAAGATGCCTTCAACAAAGATCTCATGATGGAGGTTCTGACAGTAGAACTGATGCTCACGCTTGCACGTGCTATGCGTAAGGAGTGGGAGGCTTCGCTTAAGGTTCGTAACGGTAAGGCGAGGGAGCTCGTGCTCATTGCCTGCGACTATATAGATGAGAATTACGAGAGAGGCATCACGGTTGCCGAGGCGGCATCGTATGTGTTCTTAAGCCAGGGGTACTTCACGAGAGCTTTTCGAGATGAGATAGGCGTAAGCCCTATGACGTATCTTATGAAGAAGAGGATCGACAAGGCGTGCGAGCTTCTGGAGAACGACGAGATCAAGGTCTCCGGTATAGCTTCGCAGGCGGGCTTCTCGAGTCCTCAGAGGTTTAACGTAGCCTTCAAGAAGCTCATGGGCATGACGCCGCTTGAGTACAGAAAATCCAGAATAGGAAGAGGGTGAGTTCTTGTACGATTATAAGAACGACAACAGCATCCCGGAAGAAAGCCGCTCGAATATGGATCTTCCGGCCATCGAGGATGCGGTAAGGACGATACTTAAGGCTGTCGGGGAAGATCCTGACAGAGAGGGACTTCAGGAGACACCGCAGCGTGTGGCAAGAATGTATGCCGAAGTTTTCTCTGGCCTTCACAGAGACATCAACAAGGACATAAAGATATTCACGGAAGAAGGCAACGACGAGATGATCCTCATCGGCGACATCCCGTTCTACTCCATGTGCGAGCATCACCTGCTTCCGTTCCACGGCAAGTGCCACGTGGTATACATCCCGAAGGACGGCAAGATACTCGGGCTCTCCAAGGTAGCGCGCATCGTGGACACGCTCTCGCGTAAGCCTCAGATACAGGAGCGCCTTACAAGCCAGATCGCTGACACTATCGAAAAGGCGATCGACGCCAAGGCCGTGTGCGTTGTCATCGAGGCCGAGCATCTGTGCATGACTATGCGTGGAATCAGAAAGCCGGGTTCCAAGACGGTCACTTCCGCTATGAGAGGCGGATGCAGATCCGACCTTAGGACAAGAAACGAGGCACTGGCGCTTATCAACCGCCAGAGAAACGGCTGATGAATAAAGTAGAGATCTACGGGATCCTTAATGTTACTCCCGATTCGTTCTCGGACGTCGGGAAGAACTTTGATAAGGTAGTTGCGGTTGCTACAGCACTTGCGATGCTGGATTCGGGTGCTGATGTTATCGATATCGGCGGCATGTCGACACGTCCCGGCTTCACGGATGTCCCGGAGGAAGAGGAGATCAGGCGTGTCGTTCCTGTTATTGAAGCACTTAAGAAGGGCGTTCCTTCCTGCAAGATATCAGTAGATACATTCCGCTCAGGTACTGCACGTGCTGCTTTGGATGCGGGTGCGGATATCATTAACGACATTACAGGCCTCATGGCAGATCCCGAGATGGGCAATGTTATAGCTTCTTATGGTGCCGGCGCGGTCCTTATGAGAGACGGCTTCGGTGATGCTGATGAGCCATGGGAAGTAAGCTTGCAGAGGACTGTAGATGCTGCCAAGGCTGCAGGTATCTCTGACGATAAGATAATGCTCGATCCGGGTGTTGGATTTACCAATACACGTGAACAGGATATAGAGCTTATCAAGGCTATTCCCGATATGATCGCCAAGTGGGGATATCCGGTATTACTGGGTGTATCGCGTAAGAGAGTAACAGCTGAGTTCTATAAGAAGATCCCGGAGGCCTCAGACCGTGTGGGTTCTTCTCTGGCGCTTGCTTTGTATGGAATCGAGAAGGGTGCAGCTGCAGTAAGAGTTCATGACGTAAGTCAGACTTATGCTGCGGTCAATGCATGGAATAAGTTAAAGGGATGATCATGGATCGTATAAGCCTTAAAGAGATGAAGTTATTCGGCTATACCGGCTGCCTTCCCGAAGAGAAGAAGAACGGCCAGTATTTCTATGTCACCGTCGATATGTATTTCCGTGATATTCCCGGAAGACTGACGGATGATCTTAAGGATACAGTTAATTACGCCAATGTCTACTATATGGTGGAGAAGCTTGTAAGCACGACAAAGTTCGATCTTATAGAGCATCTTGCATATAAGATTGGAAGATCGGTTATCGCATATTCAAGACTTATAGATTCTGTCAGAGTCCTTGTAAGAAAGCCCGATGCGCCTGTTGACGGTACATTCGATTCCATGGAGACAGAGATCACTGTAAGAAGACGCGAAGCAGTTATCGGATTCGGCGGCAATATGGGTGAGCGAGATGAGATCATCAAGGAAGCCATTGATATGCTCAAGTACGATCCGGCCATTGATCTTGTTAATGTCTCATCTCTTTATGAGACTGAGCCTGTTGGCTATGAGAATCAGGCAGACTTCCTTAATGGCTGTGCAGTAATCAGGACTTATCTTGAGCCTCTGGAGCTTCTTAAGGTCCTTCAGAAGATAGAGAATGAGCTTCACAGGGTCCGTACTATCAAGAATGGTCCGAGGACTATAGATCTTGATCTTCTTCTTATGCAGGGAGTGAAGATGGATACGAATGTGCTTACGATCCCTCATCCGAGGATGTATGAGAGGGCTTTCGTGCTGGTTCCGCTTAAGGAATTAGGATATTATCACGGCCCGATCCCTGATGATAAGGAAGTCAGACCTACAGGCATCAGGTTTGAAGTTTAAGGCGTAACAATATATAATTCACGGGTAATATTGAATAAGGAGAGATCTGATGGCGGAGAATAATTCAGCACCGGCACCTTCTGATAACAGCAGAAACAGCTCTAACGGCCAGAACCGCGGACAGAATAACAGAAACCGTAACAGGAACCGTAACAGGAACAGGAATAATCCTAACCGCGAGAACGGCAACCGCCCTGAAAGAAGCGAGAACCGCGGCAACAACGAGAACCGCGCTAATAACGAGAACAGAAAGCCCCGTGATAACAAGCCCCGCAAGGAAGGCTTCGATAACCGCGACAATAACAGGAACAGGAAGCAGCACAGGAGAAACATCGAGCCTGTAAAGCCCGTTAAGCCTGCTGAGGAGACGGTTGCCGATATCAAGGCGGATAACGATAGAATTGAGAAAGAGATTTGGATCGAGATCGCTGAGATCCATACGATAAAGCTTGAATGAGCAAAGGCATTTTCATTACATTTGAAGGAATAGACGGCTGCGGCAAGAGTACGCAGCTTAGTCTTCTTAAGGAAGAATTCACCAAGCAGGGTATCGAGTTCATCGAAGTCAGAGAACCGGGCGGCACCAGAGTAGGTGAGAAGATCAGAACGATCCTTCTTGACCGCAAGAACGATTCCATGACAAGAATGGCTGAGCTTCTGTTATTCGAGGCTGCAAGAGCACAGATCACAGAAGAGGTTATCATTCCCGCACTTGAGAAGGGGGTTAGTGTCATCTGCGACAGATTCTATGATTCGACGACCGCATACCAGGGTTATGCGAATAAGATGGGCCGCGACCTGACTGATTTCCTTAACCTTAAGGCTACGAATGAGACTTGCCCCGATATCACGATACTTCTTGATATCGATCCCCAGACGGCTTGCAAGAGACGTTCCGAGAGGGGCGAAGCGGACCGTATCGAAGCATTGGGACTTGCTTATCAGGAGGCAGTAAGAGAGGGATATCTCGAGCTTGCCAAGACAGAGAAGAGAATCAAGGTCGTCGATGCCGACCGTACACCTGAAGTCATATACGAGGATATTCATAAGCTGATATGGGATTTGATCGGCTGACAGGACAGGATGCCGTAAAGGCTAGACTTAAGGACATCACGTCCAATCCTTCAGCTTGCTCGCTTCTTTTCACAGGTCCTGAAGGTATCGGAAAACATCTTTTCGCGCGTGAGGCGGCAAAAGCTGTTCTGTGCCAGAGCAGGACCGGAGACGGAGCTTGCGATAAGTGTGCTTCGTGTAAGTACATCGAGGCAGGAACGCATCCCGATCTTATCGAGGTAGAACCCACAGAAGGCAGAAAGAACATCAGGATCGCAGATCTTCGTGATGTTGTCAGAGACGCGCAGGTAAAGCCGCAGATCAGCAGCCACAAGGTTATCGTTATCAATGCAGATAAGATCGCGAACGACTGCCAGAACCTTCTTCTGAAGTCACTCGAGGAGCCTGACGAGCATCTCGTTTACATCCTTCTGTGTTCGGATACGTCCAAGCTTCTGGGTACGATACAGTCCAGAGTTACTGAGCTTAATTTCCGTGAGTATACCAATGAGCAGATGGAGCAGATCCTAAAGGCTGACGGCGGCGATGGACTTACGGATGAGAAGATATCTTTCCTTACCACATTCTCGTCCGGAATCCCCGGCAAGGCCTTATCTCTTATCAACGATTCCGAGTTCATGGAGGAGAGAGACTATATCTTCGACATGATAATGAGGATGCCGAGGATGGGGTATACGGATATTCTGTATGATGAATTTTCTTACTTTGACAAGAATCGTGATAAGATGGATGAGTTGTTGCTCCTTATCGTCTGGACTTTGGGAGACATCGCGGCTGCCATAGCCGTGCCCGATCCTGCCGGCATCAAGAATGCTGACAAGAAGAAGGAGATAATCCGCTTCGTATCGGAGAACAACGCGGTCACTTTAATCAATATCAGCAATGCCGAGAAAGCCGTAACTGATTTTGTTGACGCTTCACGCGTGAATACGAGCTTCGAGACATCCTGCTGCAATATGCTCTTACGCATACATAAGGAGCTTTGTTATGAAAAAAGTCGTTAATCTGAGTTTCCGCGAGGGCGGAAAGACAACAAGATTTACCTGTGAGGGAATAGATCTTAAGCCCGGCGACCGCGTTATGGCGCAGAATATGGGCACACTCGACCTCGGCACCGTTATCGGTGTCCCGATGGAACTCGATGATAATCTTGTCGGCAATGATACAGAACCCGTCCTGAGACCTGCTACGTCCAAGGAGATCGAGAGAGGCGAGCTTAAGAAGGTTAAGGAGAAGGAAGCTTATGATCTCTGCCTTGAACTTATCGACAAGCATAAGCTCGACATGAACCTTCTCGATGCAGTCTTCACGTTCGACGGCAAGAAGGTCACATTCTTCTTTACGTCCGACAACCGTGTTGACTTCAGAGAGCTCGTTAAGGACCTCGTGTCTTCGTTCCGCGCCAGGATCGAGCTACGCCAGATCGGCTCCAGAGACCAGGCAAAGCTTGTTGGCGGCATCGGCATGTGCGGAAGAGAGCTTTGCTGCTGCACGTTCCTTAACAAGTTCGCGCCTGTAACACTTAGGACTGCACGCGACCAGGGCATGTCGCTTAACCCCGGCAAGCTTAACGGTGCCTGCGGTAGACTCATGTGCTGCCTCCAGTTCGAAAAGGAGGCGTACGCCGACGCCAGAAAGCGTCTTCCTAAGCAGGGTAAGAAGGTAAGAACACCTGACGGTATGGGTGTTGTAGCGGATGTTAACTATATTGCCGAGAAGGTCACGGTCAAGTTTGTCGAGGACGATACTTATACTCTCGAGACTTATGATTGGGAAGGACTCGCGCCTTTGAATCATGATATGAATTCAGGCTGTCCTAATTGTCCCCGTAAGCAGGCAGAAGAAGATCCTGCCGATTACGAAGAGGATGAGTAATAGTCTTTGATATTTTTACTGAATTTGTGTAAAATTAAAGAGCAGTTAATAAAGGAGGTTAGCAAACATGGCATATGTGATTTCTGATTCTTGCATTTCCTGCGGAACTTGCGCTGACGGTTGTCCCGTTTCCGCTATCGCTTCCGGTGATGCACAGTACACGATCGATCCTGAGGTTTGCATTTCCTGCGGCGCATGCGCGGGTGTTTGCCCCGTATCAGCGATTTCCGAGGAATAAGACTTAATTAGACCATAAGAGATCAAAGGATGAACTGCCTCGGCAACGGGGCAGTTCATTTTTGTTATAATACCGTCTATGGATGAATCTAAGCTCACACTGGAAGACCTCGGACGCGGAGGGTTTAAGATGTATCAGATAAAGGACGGATTCCGCTTCGGTACGGATACGGTTCTTTTGTCGTGGTTTACTTCTTCATTCATTAAGGACGGCAAGGAAGTCTATCTTCTTGAACTCGGGTCCAACTGCGGTGCTGCTACTTTACTCGTGGCTGCTCGAAGGGAGCTGACAAAGATCGATGCTCTTGAGATAGATACCGATGCTTATGAAGTGCTGGTTAAGAATATCGGGATCAATAAGCTGGATGACTGTGTTAATGCATATAACGGAGATGTCCGCGAACTTTCTGAGAGGATAAAGAAGAAGCAGTATGATGCTGTGTTTATGAATCCTCCTTTCTTTAAAGATGAGAACGGTCCTGCTTCAGGGAAGATAGGAAGATATGAGCATCACGGCGGTTTAAGTGATTTCATTAGAGCAGGAGCGTCACGTCTTGTTCCTTCCAAGGGAATAATGACAGTTGTTATGTCAGCTTCAAGAGCAGATGAAGTGATGAATCTTATGACGGAAAACGGAGTTAAACCTTTCAGGTTTATGTCGGTTCATCCGTCGATCGATAAGAAAGCAGAGATGGTGCTTATAGCAGGAAAGAAGACTAATGCGAACACTCTGCTTGAGATAATGGCTCCTTTGATATTAAATGATAAGGACAGAATGAATTTAATTTATAACGGGGAGCATACGGATTGCTTTATCTAGTCGGAACACCGATCGGTAATATGGGAGATATCTCGAGCCGCGCAGTAGAGATATTAGGCGGCGTCGATTATATTGCCTGCGAAGATACGAGAGTAACAGGTATCCTTCTTAAGAACCTTGAGATAGAAGGAAAGAGACTCATTTCTTATCATGAGCATAACAAAGCTTCGAAGGGACCTGAGATAATAGGTCTTCTTAAGCAGGGCTTTGATGTGGCACAGGTGTCTGATGCTGGTATGCCCGCCATAAGTGATCCCGGTGAGGATCTTGTTAAGCTGTGTATCGAAGAAGAAGTGGAGTTTACTGTAGTACCCGGTCCAGTTGCTGCCATAACGGCTCTCGTTATGAGCGGACTGTCGACCCGGTATTATCATTTCGAAGGGTTCCTGCCTAGTACAGGTTCTGACAGGAAGAAGAGGATAGAGAAACTTAACGAGTATGAGGAGACTATCGTGCTCTACGAAGCTCCGCACCGTCTTAAGAAGCTCGTATCTGAGTTGAAGGCGGCGGGCTTTGGTGCATCCCTTGCAGCTTTCTGCCGTGAACTTACCAAGAGATATGAAGAGGCCCTCAGGATGACCATAGACGAGGCTTGTGAGTACTATGAGAATAACGAGCCCCGCGGAGAGTATGTGGTATGTCTTGAGCCTTCTGTGCGCGAAGTTAAAGTGTTTGATGATGCGTATATAGAAGAACAGGTTAAGAAGATGCGTGATTCCGGCATGCCTGTTAAGAAGATAGCTGAAGTGTTGTCTTCCGATACCGGAGTTTCCAAAAAAGAAATGTACTCGAGGGTCCTTAATCTGTTAAAATAATAAGGTAACCTCGGAGGATACCTTAATGAATGATTCCCACGGAGAGAAGCTAAGCCGCGAAGCTCTCGTAGCATATGCTAAGGACTTGCCGCTTCAGTCATATATCCCTTTGATAGAAGGGGCTTTTCTCGCGGTTGGAGTTATAGATCCGTGGGAGAAGGAATTGTGTTTCTCCGATGAGATGAGCAGCATACTGGGACTTGCTGCGGGTTCGTTTATGTATATGTCCCAGTTCTATCAGTACATTCCCGGAGATGAACGTTCTGTCGTAACCGCTAAGTATGAAGCTGCGATAGGCGAGCTAATGGAGCATGAGGGCAAGGTCATCGTGCTTAACCATAAATTGTTGGGAAGTAATTCTACAAGCTGCGATATAGAAGTTACATTGAGAGTCGAGACTCACGATAAGTCGAGATTTATCCTTGCAGTCATCAAGGATAAGACTCCGGATATGATATCTGTTACTTTCAATGAGTTGTTCGGACCTGATATCAAGTCTTATCTGTTTGTCTATGATACAAGAAGAGATGTCTGTTACTTAAGCGATAAGTTCGTTAAAGAGTTTGATCTTGAATCCCATGAGATGCCGAAGTTCACTGAGACTTACAGGCGCTACGTTCATCCCGATGATTCAGAGATCCTTCATGAAGCTATACTAAGATACCTCGAAGACCGCACTTATGATGTCAGCCTTCAGGTAAGGTTCCAGGCTCCCGGAAGAGGAGAGATCTATCTTCGCACCGACGGGTTCTCTGACTACGGCAGTGAAGGAAGATTTATATCGGGTATCTTCTCTGACGTAACGTCTTTTGTTAATGATGACTTCCTCTGGGATAACATGATCGACGGCCTTAATGCCGCGATGTTCAATACCGACCTTAACAGGAACGTCACCACGGTATCCAAGAATATCCATGAGATATTTCCGGATTTTCCGCTTATGGTTGCAGGCGACTTTATCGAGACTTTGGTTCCTTATGTCGTTCAGACTGACAGACAGCGCCTGAGGAATATCCTTAACCGTTCTGTTATGGAGACAGGAACGAGATTTGCCATTGAAGTTCGTATAAGGAATGAAGAGGGTAAGTCTTCATGGGTGGCCATTAGAGGTAAGTCATTCGAGAATAAGAATACGATGACTCGTATGCTGACAGGTAGTATCCTCGATCTGTCTGCTATGAACGAAGTAAAGGATACTTATGAGAAGGCAGGATCATCTCATCAGATAACAGGTCTTCCGACCGCTCAGAGATTGTCGAGGGATGTCGATATTATCATCCGTGAAGGCAGTACAAGCTGTGCGGCAGTAATAATGTTCGATATTAACGACTTTCATGAGTTTACTGACAGATACGGTAAAGATGCGGGTGACAAGATCTTAAGAAATCTCGCTGATCTTCTTAGCTGCAATCTTCCTGAAAGAGCCAAGCTCTATCATATCGGTACTGATAACTTCGCGATTCTCTGGCCGGATTCTTCACAGATCAAAGCAGGGAACTACATGAAGGAGATGATTGGCCGTACGGAAGAACCCTTTGTTATCGATGGAAGTAAACTGTTTGTCCAGCTGATCGCATCCGCTGCATTCTATCCTGAAGGAAGGACTGCAGATGAGCTTCTCAGTCAGGCAGAGATCACGCTTCATAAGGTTAAGGAAGACAAGAGCCTTCGATATGCAATATTCTCACCGGCCGATAGGAATGAGCTTCGTGATAAGCTTGATTTCCAGACTACTATATCCTCGGATATCATTAACGGCTTCGAGAACTTCATGCTCTATTATCAGCCTCTTACCGATGCCAAGACAGGAAAGCTTAAGGGTGCAGAAGCATTGCTTCGCTGGATCAAGCCTGACGGTAATCCTGAGAATCCTGAGAAGGTTGTATCCGCACTTGAGGCAATCAATCAGATGGAGGCAGTCGGTAAGTGGATCCTGGAGGAAGCTACCAGACAGTGCGGTGACTGGATCTCCAAGGGAGCCCCTGCTGATTTCTTTATTCATGTTAATGCGACGGCAGACGACCTTATTACTGATGGTTATGTTGACCGTCTGTTGAGCCTTATCGATAAGTACAAGCTTCAGCCCGGTAATATCGTTATCGAGCTTACAGAGACTTCCTTGATGCAGAATATGGCACGATGCCGAGATAACATCGATCGTCTGCATGAATGCAATATCAAGACTGCTCTCGATGACTTCGGATCAGGATATTCTTCTTTCAATTATCTCAAGGAGCTTCCGGTCGATGAGATCAAGATCGATAAGACGTTCGTTGATGATATGTTATCCAATAAATTCGATAATACGTTCATATCCGCTATGACGATGCTTGCTCATTCAATCGGAAAGGGAGTAGTCGTTGAAGGTGTCGAGACTGAAGAACAGTATCAGATGATCAAAGATATGGATGCTGACCTTATCCAGGGTTATTATTTCGGCAAGCCGATGTCGGTCTTTGCTTTCTGGAATAAATACTTCATTTGATGTATCATAGATAAGTTAATTATCTATCAGGAGGGGTTATTGCTCTATGTCAGAGAAAACACCGTTTTACATTACTACGCCTATTTACTATCCTTCAGGCAATCCGCATATCGGACATTGCTACTCAACTATCGCTTGCGATACAGTTGCCAGAATGAAGCGAATGCAGGGCTACGATGTAATGTTCCTTACGGGAACTGACGAGCATGGCCAGAAGATCGAGAAGAAGGCACAGGAGCTTGGTACAACACCTAAGGCTTATGTTGATGAGATCGTAGCTAACTTCAAGAAGCTTTGGTCAGTCCTTGGTATCACCTATGACAGATTCATCAGAACAACTGATGATTACCATATCGAATCAGTTCAGAAGATCTTCAAGAAGCTCTACGATACAGGATATATCTACAAGAGTGAGTACAAGGGTAAGTACTGCACACCTTGTGAGTCTTTCTGGACAGAGAGCCAGCTTGTAGACGGCAAGTGCCCTGACTGCGGACGTGAAGTAACTGATGCTTCCGAGGAAGCTTACTTCTTCAAGCTTTCTCAGTTTGCTCCTAAGCTCAAGGAGCTCCTGCTCGACGAGGAGAGAGACTTCCTTAATCCTAAGTCCCGTGTTAACGAGATGATCAACAACTTCATCGAGCCCGGACTTCAGGATCTCTGTGTATCAAGAACAAGCTTCACATGGGGTGTACCCGTAGACTTTGATGAAGGTCACATCGTATATGTATGGATCGATGCTCTATCAAACTATATTACTGCGTTGGGCTATCTTAATGATGCATATAACGACTACGATAAGTACTGGCCTGCAGACATGCATGTAATGGCTAAGGAGATCGTAAGATTCCACTCGCTTATCTGGCCTTCTATCCTTATGGCTCTTGATCTGCCCCTGCCTAAGAAGGTATACGGTCACGGCTGGATCACATTCGGTGACGGCGGCAAGATGAGTAAGTCCAAGGGCAACGTTATCGATCCGTTCGTATTGAGCGAGAGATACGGCGTTGATTCCTTGAGATATCACCTCTTAAGAGAGATGGTATTCGGTTCTGACTGTCCGTATTCCAACGAGCAGATGTTCAACAGATATAACAGTGATCTTGCTAACGATCTTGGTAACCTCGTATCAAGAACTGTTGCAATGGCTGAGAAGTACTTCGGCGGCACACTTCCCGAGAACAAGGAGTTCAACGATTCCGATGAGGATCTCCTCTCCATGACTGATGAGCTTCCTGCTTTCGTTGATGAGACATTCACCTCCTTAAGATTCTCAGAAGGTCTCGAGAAGATATTCCGTGTTATCGCAAGAGCTAACAAGTATATCGATGAGAACGAGCCTTGGATCCTTGCTAAGGACGAGGAGAAGAAGCCGAGACTTGCTGCAGTGCTTTATAACCTCCTCGACACAGTAAGACGCTGTGCAGTATTGCTTACACCCGTAATGCCTCATATCTGTCCCGAGATTTTCGAGCAGATCGGTGCTGACGAGTCCATAACAACATGGGAGGCAGCTAAGACACGCCACCTTCTTCCTGCTGCTGTTACGGTTAAGAAGGGAAGAGTGCTTTTCCCTCGTATCGATGTAGAGAAGGAGATCGAGGAGCTCGATGCCATGAATAAGCCTGCTCGTGAGCTTCCTGCAGAGCCCATGAAGGAGATCACGAACTTCGATAATTTCGCTGCTTTGGATCTTCGTGCTGTAAAGGTTCTTTCCTGCGAGCGCGTACCCAAGTCAGACAAGCTTCTGAAGTTCATCGTAGACGACGGCTTCGGCGAGAGACAGGTTCTTTCCGGTATTGCTAAGTACTACGAGCCTGAGCAGCTCGTCGGCAAGACTCTCG
>JAEEGL014808088.1_pt1 | contig 18097 bp, 15 predicted proteins | sample 9134231 | NCBI WGS metagenome assembly JAEEGL01 (sample SAMN16246548, study PRJNA631951) | gut metagenome | biome: gut microbiome; feature: rumen; material: fiber-attached | host: Bos | place: Iran: Karaj | collected 2018-10 | reverse complement strand
GTGAATTGTTTCCCGCTCCCGAGGGCGAACTGGCAGCGCTCCGAGATGTCCCAGGCGAGGAGTTCCATCAGTTTCTGCGGGTCGGTCGTGGACGGAGCCATGTTGTTGCCCCAGAGGAGGGTGGAGGCCGTCGTGACCGTATTGTCGTTGAGCTTGTAACCGGCCCGGACATGATAAGGGTCCCATCCGATCCGCCGGCAGGCGGCGTCATCCTCGACGAGGCACCAGGAAACGGGGTATCCGAAGGTCCCCATCCGGTCCTGCTTGACATAATAGCCGCAGAGGTTCATCAGGGCGAGGTTCATGAACCGGCCGATGGCGACGTTGGCCGCTTCGTTGATCTGGCCCTGTCCCGAGTCGATGCCGAGCTGGCGCGCCACGGGGCCGTTCAGCCAGCAGAAGGGAATCCAGGCGTGGGTGCTCGCGAGGGTCCGGCGGAAATCTCCCGCGCCCATCGCCTTGGTCATCGCGATCAGGATGGGCATGTATTCCGGCTTGCATCCGGCCATGACTGCGTTGACCGCGACATGCCAGGTTTTCGTGTCCCGGTGGGCGATCGGCAGGACGGCGACGGTTTCATCCCACCTGCAGTCCGTATATTTCAGGTACTCGGTGACCTTGTCGAAGGTCGGAGGGACGATCGGAAGGCCGTCGGTCCAGTTCATGTCGGCGAAATAGGCGTTGATCTCGTCGAGGGTTCCATAGTAGACGTCGTCCCGGATGTCGCCCCGGTCGGCTTTCATCCCGGCTTCCCTTTCGGAATCCGTAATCGGCTTTGTCAGTGCTTCGACGATCTGCGGCCACAGGACCTCGCGCGTGTTTTTCAGCAGGGTTTCTTCGGTATCGGCCGCGAAGGCGCCGGGGTACTCGGCGATCCGCATGACCGGAACTCCGTTGTTCAGGGCCGTGTAGCGGGCCTGGTCGGTGAAACCGGGGCCGGCGATGATGACCGAGGGGATGCCGAGGTATTCTGCGGCGATGCAGGATCCCGTCTCTTTCGGGGTGCACAGACCGCAGCCGCCGTTTCCGGAGATGACCGCGTCGACATGGTACTCCTTGAGTTTGGCCTGGAAATCTTCCTTGGATTTCCGGACCACGCCCGGGGCGGGGTAGACGCCGGCCGTTCCGACCTCTTCGATCGTCAGGACTTTGGCATCAGGATAATTCTGGAGGATGAGGCGCTTGATTTCAGGATGGATGATCGTCGTCATGAAGCTGACGCCGGTGATGGCGATCGTCTTTCCGGAAAGGGTTTTGAGGCGCGGGGCCTGGGAGATCATGTCGACGGTCGACCGGCCGACCGGGGAGACGACGGAAAAGCCGGCTTCCTTTTTGGGAGCGGGAGCCGCCGCTTTTTTCGTGGTCGATTTCTTGGATGTCGCAGTCTTGGTGCTGGCGGCCTGGGTTCCGGCGGGCTTGGCGGATCCCGGGTCGGCCGCTTCCGTGCGGCAGGTTTCGTCGCAGACGATGCGCTGTTTCAACTGGGCTCCGGCCGGCAGGAAAAGAAAGGATGCGAGGGCAAAGGTTAGTAGCAGGCGTTTCATGTTATCGTGATTTTCAGTTGTTAACGTATGTTCCATATCAATTTGAGCAGGGCGTAGGAGGCGATTCCGTCGTAGCGGCTGATCAGCCTTCTTTCCGCCGTGAAGTTGCGCACGAGATTTTCGTATTGCCCGAGGATGTCACGGGCTTCTGCCTGGAGGATCAGCCGGTCCTTCAGGAATCCATGTGAGATCTTGGCGTTCCAGATCCAGTAGGAACGGTTCAAGTCTTCGAGGCCGAATCCATTCTGGGAAATCCAGCGCAAATCGCTGCTGAGGAAAGACTTCCAGGGCGTTTTCCAAAGTACTGAGCCCCCGGCGCGGAAGATAATCGGGCACTGGTTCATAGCCGGGCGGAGAGCATTCCGCTCGTCGGAGATTTCCACTCCGCCGAGAATTCTTGTTTCGAGGGGGCCGGTACGATAGATCAGGGTCATGTCGTCCCGTCCGTAGAGACGGGTGCTCCGGTTCAGGTCGTCTTCCCGTGTCGAATTATTGTACAGGTAGGACCTCTCCTCCGACAGGGACCCGGCCAGATGGTTGTTCAGGACGAACTTTCCTTTTGCGAAAGCGAGGCGGCCGACGATGTCCGCGTCCGCCTTCCAGTTCCCGTCGATATTGACGGGCGTTATGATCCGTCCTCCGCCTTCATCAGCATTGTACCGGGTGGAAATCGAAAGCGCATCCTTCACTGCTTCCCTGCTGAAGGTCATGGAAAGACTCTTCCGGGAGTCTTTGTCGCTGAGAATCCAGCTCAGCTGGCTCCGGAGCGTGAGGGATGGTCGGAGACCTGTATTCGGCATCCTGATATACAGGGGGTTTGCATTGGCGGCGACAGGAAGGAGGTTTTCAATGGCCGGAGGAGTCACGATACTCCGGAATTGGGCCCGGATCGTCCCGAAATCCTTTCCGCTGCGGGTGAAATTCAGGTTCGGAACGATACGGAGCAGTCTCGTCGTGGTGTCGTTGTCGCGCCAGGTCTCCGGGAAGGAAAGCCCGGTATGGATCCGGACAAGGGTCGCACCGGCAGTCAGCCTGGTTTTATTCCGGGTATACCGGTAGTTGAAGGTCAAGTAAGTGGCCTGAAGGTCATACCGGCCGGCGGCGCTGTATGCTTCGTCGTAGGTCCTTGCACCGTCTTCGAGGATCCAGTTATCCTTGTCCGAGTCAGTCCTGCGGAACCGATGCCGCAGGGAAAACTGCAGGAAATGATTTTCTGCGAGGGGTTCGATCCACATCAGCTGCCCTCCGAGCGAGGTTGTCGCCGTCAGCGACTCGCAGGCACGGTCCCTCCGGACAAGGGTATCGACCGGCCGGCGGCGTGAGGGCGGGTAATGGATGAGTGAGAAAGAAGAAAGGTCGTCGTTTTCCTGCTGGTAGCCACCTTCCAGAAAAAGGGACCAGCTTCGTCCCCGCTTTTCGCATCTCCGGGTCAGTTGGGCTTCCAGGGAGGTCAGGAAATTCCGGTTCCGGTCCGGGGTGGACCGTTCACTTCTCAGAAGGGGAGTCGGAGAAGAGAAATAGGTTTTCGTGTCAAGGGAATTCTCTCCCTGCTTCCCGAGGAAGGTCAGGGTCGGCTTCGCATAAAAGGTCATGTCTTTCCGGAGGTCAGCCTCGATCATCCCTTCGGCTGTCAGGAGGTGTGTACGGAGCTGCTCACGCCCGGTCGCCAGGCTGGTGTGTTCCCCGCTTGCACGGACATATTCGTTGTACTGGTCGAAAGAGGCGTCTTTGTCGGACCCTTTGTAGGAGATGTGCCCGCTGAAGTGTCTCCCGTTCCGGTCGGAGGCGTAATTGATGCCGGCTTCGCCTATTGCGGTCTCTCCTTTTTTCCCGGTTCCGAAGGATTTCCCGGTCCTGGATATGTCCGGGATCGGGCTGATATTGGTCGCCTCGGCAGCGAAGGTCAATTTGGAACTCTCACCCATCCGATTGGCGGAGAAGTTGCCCGCATAGCGTCCATGGCTCCCTCCGCCGGCGTCCGTACGCGCGTGCCAGTTCTCGAGGTAGCGGGGCTTGATTTCGATGTCTATGACCGTTTCCTCATCCCCATTGTCTATTCCGCTGATCCGGGACCGTTCGGACGGACGGTCGTAGCAAAGGATTCGGGAGACCATATCGGCGGGCAGGTGTTTCAGGCTTCCGGCCACGTCTTCCCCGAAAAAGCGTTTCCCCTGGATAAGGACCTCCCGGACGGGTTTTCCGTCAATGGTCAGGGTCCCGTCATCCTCTACGATCATACCCGGGATCGAGGAGAGCAGGTCCCCGAGATCCGCCTCCGGGCTCTGAAGGAGCGAGGATGTCTGGAAAACGACAGTGTCGGAGGCAACGCTCATCGCGGGGACGGACGCCACGATCCGGGCCGCCTCCAGTTCTCGGATTCCAGAGGACAGGGTGTCTGGAATCTGCGCGGAAAGGAGACGGGGCGCGAATAGGATCGCCAGGGAGAAGACTTTCCGTTTAATCGGAATCATGGTGTTTTTCGGCGTGCTGCTTTTCGAGCTGGTACATCTGCAGGATCTTCGCGGCCGGCAGGATTGTCCGGAATTTTTGGAAGTATGACTCTCTCAGATCCAGGATTTTGCGGCTCATCTCGAAGTCTGCCAGGATTCTTTCTTCGATTTCCCGGTCGTTTTCCGGTTTGGTGTCCGGGCGTCTCCGGAGTTCTGAACGGAGCCCCATCATTTCAGAGTAGAATTCACTGTACAGGGAGACGAAGTCGGCCCGTGTCTTTCCTTCCAGGGAAAGGGAACCGGCCATCCTTTCGGCGTTGTACCGGACGATGTTTTCCCGGGAGGGCCGGTTCTGCGCTCCGAGGGCAGTCGGGAGCAAAAGAAGGGCGGCCAGAATGTATGGAATCCACTTTTTCATATCAGTCAAGTATTTGCAGGACGATGTCATAATCATAAAGGTCTGCGGCTTCGACATATAGGTTTTCGCCCGTGTCGCGGTTCCGGTGCAGGTAAGCCGGGACTGCGAGAAGGATCAGGGCGGCGACGGCGGCCGTGATGGAAATCCGGATCCGGCGGATGCGGGCGGCTCCGCGGAGGATATCTTTTCGGGCCTCGGGGAAGAAATCTTCCGGAACGAGGAACGGATTATTGCTGTCTGACATATTCTTCGATGATTTTCTTGGCTTTGTGATAACTGGTCTTGAGGCTGTCGGTGCCGGAACCTGTGATCCGGGAGATTTCTCCGTAGTCCATCTCGTCGTAGTAGCGGAGGCAGAATACCTGTTTCTGCAGGGGGGATAGATGGACCATCGCCCGTTGCAGGGCCAGGGCTTCGACCGCCCTGAAATCGACCTGGGCGGAATCTTTCAGGTTCTCCAGCATTTTCGCTTCGAAGGCGGCGGTCCCCAGCGCTTTCCGTTTCCGGTCGAGGAAACGGATCGTTTCCCTTCCTGCGATGCGGAATGCCCATCCCCGGACCGCGTCCGGCTTGCGGAGCGTCCAAAGATGGCGGTAGATCTTGAGGAAAGTATCCTGCAGGATATCCTGCGCGTCGTCATGGTTTACGACCATGCGCCGGATATGCCAGTACAGGGGCTGATAATACTTGTTTACGATCTCTTCGTACTTCACGCTGCAAGGTTTCTACAATAGTATGACACTTGCAAACGACAAAAGTAAACGCCGGGAAACGAAAAAAATGTCGGTGGAGGCTAACGTCCTGATTCTGAGCGAGATCCTTTATGCGCCTCTGGTGCATTTTAACTAGAGGTAAATCAGCAAAGTGCTGATTATCAACAGGATGCGCTCCGCGGGTTAGTCGCGATGTCTTTTGTTGCGGACGGATTCCTGCCAGAAGAGGGACTCGTAGCGGTCCTTCTCGTATTTCTGACGCTCTTTCTCGAACTCTTTCGAGATCAGAAGGCCTCCCAGGATCCCGAGTTTCAGTTTCGTCCCAGGGTCCATGCCGGAACGGGGTGGTTCGGGAATGGAATCGGGGTCCTCCCCGGCCACTTTTAGGCCAAGAAAGACAAGGAAAGCATAGAGGAGGATGCCGAAAATCGACAGGTAGAGAAAGAACCGATCATGACCGTCCAGATAACAGGCGATGAAAATATACACAAAAGGACCGGCCATGACCAGGGGGAGGACGAAGGCGGCAATGACCATGTAGACGGGCTTCTTTTTCGGGACCTCTTTCCGGCCTTCCGGAACCGGCTTTTCTTCTTGGGGTGGGATCGCTTCAGATTCGTCGGGAACGCCCCATGCGGGAGAGGTCAGGAACCCGTTGTCAAAGGCGTCGGGGAGCCGGAACATGGCTTCCCCGGACGCGAAAGAGACCGTGCAGAATTCCTCGTCAACGGCTGTAATGGTCCCTTCCCCGAGGGTCTTGTGATTGACTTTGTTCCCTATTATCAGTTTCATACTCTTCCAGCATGTCATATTTCTGCTGCAACTCCCGTACCGCTTCTTCGAGCGCTTCGATCCGCTCCAGAAGTTCGGAAGCCGGCTGCTCCTCCTCCATATTCTCCGAAAAGACTTCCGGCTCGACGGCAAGACCGCCATCCAGGTCGATGATCGTCTCTTGGAGGTCTTTCTGGACGACGATGCTGCGGATTTTCTGCCCTTCAGGGAAATCCGGAAAACGGATCACGACATTCGCCCGGGTCCCACGGTACAGGGAGTGGCCGCTTCCCACGGTCCGGACCGGGTAAAGGATCTTCTCGCACAGGAAGTCGCCCTCGTGGATAAACCCTTCTTCGTCGATGACCTTGAAATCATGTCTCCACAGAATCCATTTCTCCTTTGCGAAGAGGCTGAGGACGCAGTGGAAGTCGACGGTAAGGGCCCGGGTCTGGAAACGGGCGATGTTTTCGACCTTGCCCTCTCCGCAGACAAGGATTCCGTCCTCGTCCTCTTCCAGCATGTCGCATTTCCGGTCGCACCGCAGGGGTTCATCGTAATGGATCCCCGTGACATATACGACGGCATCCTTTCCGATTTTCGCGGATGCCAGGGCGTTCTTTACGGTCATGGGCGGGTTATTTCAACTGGCGGACGGGGAAGGTGAAGTAGGTGTCCGGGTAGGGCTCGTTGTCGAGCCGGAAGTGCCACCATTCATTGTCGAGGGGGATGAATCCGTGGCGCATCATCGCGGCGCGGAGGATCATCCGGTTCCGGAACTGTACCTCGGTAATCCTTTCATTGGCAGCATATTCCATCGTTTCCGGATTCCCGCCGAAATCCGGGTGGCTCTCGACGCCGAACCAATCGAAGGTACCGCCCATGTCGACCTCTTTCTCCAGGGTCATGTCGAAGAGGGTCAGGTCCAGGGTCGAGCCCCGCGTATGGCCGGACTTTTCCGCGATGTAGCCCCGCGGAAAGAGGACCGTCTTCTCGAGGTCGGGATAGAAATACTGTTTCATCCGGGCGTCGTCGGGATCCTTCGCCCAGCGCATGAAATGGTCGACGGCGCACTGGGGGCGGTAGGCGTCGAAAATCTTGAGCCGGTATCCGAGACCGATGACATCGTCGCTGACCGCTTTCAGGCTGTCCGCGGCCTCCCGGGTCAGGAGGGCGGTCGGTTCAAGATAACCGTCGATCCGGTCCCCGACGAAATTATAGGTGCTGAAATAGCGGATCTCGAGGATTGCATCGGGCACGACGTCAGTGAGGGTGACGAATCCGCTGGAGTCCGCTTCGGGTGCGACGGGAGCATTCCTTTTCCCCTGACAGGCGGCGAAAAGGAGGGAAACGGAAAGGAGTACAAGGAGTTGTTTACGCATGATTCTTCGGTCTTTGTTCTGCAAAAATACACTTTTTCAGAATATCTAATCCCGTTTTTGCGTATATTTGTAAGAACCCCTGACCATGAACCGCACATTAATTAAAACCATTCCATAATGAAACGTTTTCCAGCAGTAGCATTGCTCGCCGTCTCCGTCGCGTTGTCTTGCGCCAAGACGGAACCCGTTCCCTTTTCCGTCATCCCGCAGCCGAACCAGGTAACCCTCGGAGAAGGCGTATTCAAAGTTCCCGGAGCAGCATTCGGAACCGATGAGGCCATCCCGCAGGATGCCGCCGCCATGATCGACGAATTCCGCGTCCGGATCGGAACCGTGACCGGCAAGGAATCCCCCGCCGTCGCCGGAACCGCCGAAAAGGGATTCAGCTTTATCCTGAACAAGGACCTCGGCGCGGAGGAATACGCCCTGAAGGTCACGCCGGAGGGCGTGAAGGTAGAAGCCGCGGACTACAACGGCTTCCTCTATGCGGTCCAGACCCTGATGCAGATGCTTCCTTCCGCCGTCTACGGGGACAAGAAGGCCTCCGGCCCCTGGGTGCTCCAGTGCGCGGAGATCCTCGACAAGCCCCGCTTCGGCTACCGCGGAATCCTCCTGGACTGCTGCCGCCATTTCTGGACCGTCGAAGAGACCAAGCGGGTCATCGACATCATGTCCATCAACAAGCTCAACCGCCTGCACTGGCACCTAACCGAGGACCAGGGCTGGAGGATCGAGAGCAAGAAATATCCCAAGCTCAACGAGATCGGCTCCTGGCGCGAAGCGACCCAGGTCGGCTATGACCACAACGCCTTCGACGGCGTCCGGTACGGCGGGTACTACACCCAGGACCAGCTCCGCGAGGTAGTCGCCTATGCCGCAAAGAAGGGCATTACGGTCATCCCCGAGGTCGACCTTCCTGGCCATATGGTCGCGGCGGTATCGTCCTATCCCGAACTCGGCTGCACCGGCGGTCCCTATGAGGTCCGCAAGAGCTGGGGCATCAGCAAGGATATCCTCTGCGCCGGCAAGGAAAGCACCTTCAAGTTCCTGGAGGACATCATGGACGAGCTCCTCGACATCTTCCCGTCCGAGTACATCAACATCGGCGGCGACGAGGCTCCGAAGGACCGCTGGAAAGAATGCCCCCTCTGCCAGAAGAAGATCCGCCAGCTGGGCCTGAAGGACCGCGACGGCCATACCAAGGAGCAGTTCCTCCAGAACTATGTCACCAAGCGGATGCAGGATTACCTCGCCTCCAAGGGCCGGAAGATCATCGGTTGGGATGAGATCCTCGAAGGGGAGCTCGCCCCCGGTGCGACGGTCATGTCCTGGAGAGGCACCAAGGGCGGAATCACGGCCGCCGGGAAGGGCTTCGACGTCATCATGAGCCCGAACATCTACCTCTATCTCGACTACTACAATTCCAAGGAGTTCGACCGCGAACCTCTCGGCATCGGCCGCCGCGCCCTCCCGATCGAGGATGTCTACGCCTATGAGCCGATGGACGGGATGCCCGAAGGAAGCGACGCGCACCTGATCGGCGTGCAGGCGAACCTCTGGACGGAGTTCATCTCCACCCCGGAACATCTTGAGTACAACCTCCTTCCGCGTATGAGCGCCGCCAGTGAAATCCAGTGGTGCAACGCCGGCAACAAGGACTTCGACCGGTTCAAGGCCTCGATGGAGCACATGCGCCGGATCTATGACCAGCTCGGCCTGACCTACTGCAAGTACATGTGGGGAACCGTCGGCCTGCCCGGCCACGAGCAGCCGGCCCGTCCCAAGGAAGCCCTCGATACGATCAACCTCAGGACGATCGAGAAAGCCACCTACGAATAGGCCCGATGAGAAAGACCTTTTCCCTGGCCGGTCTGTCGTTCGGCCTTCCCTTCCTTGCCCTTTCAGGGTGCGGGAAGGCCGGTGACCGTCCGAATATCATCTTTTTCCTGGTGGATGATTTCGGGTGGGCCGACACGCAGGTCCCCTTCGGACCGGAAGTCTATCCGTCCAACGCCCGGCACGACACTCCGAATTTCGTCGAGATGGCCTCCTCGGGGGCCATCCTGACGAATGCCTACGCCTGTCCGCTCTCCTCTCCGACCCGGACGAGTATCCTGACCGGGGTCAATTCGGCCCATACCCACGTCACCAATCCCCTGGCGAGCCTCCGGGGGGCGGATACGGCCTATGACACCCCTGACGACAGCCCGTGGGCAACGGTCGATTCCCTGGCCGGGGGCTGCCTCGATTCGCCCCGGTGGGCCGTCAACGGCGTGAACCCGGCGGTTCCGGGCAACCCGGACGAAGTGGAGGACGCTTTCTACGGGACCCCTTACGCCCGCCTCCTCAGGGATGCCGGCTATTTCACCGTCCATATCGGGAAGGCCCATTGGGCGACGGCCGGAACGCCCGGCTGTTCGCCGTACAACATGGGCTTCGTCGTCAATGTCGCGGGCGGAGTCGTGGAGTTCTCCAAGTGCGGGTACAGGTCCGAGAACAACTACGGCAACGTCAAGGACGGCCGCGCAGTTCCCTTTACGCCCCATAACCTGACGGAATACTACGGGACCGGGACCCATATGACCGAGGCCCTGACCCAGGAGGCCCTCAAGGCCCTTGATTACCCGATCCGGGAGAAAATACCCTTCTATCTTTTCCTCTCCCAGTATGCGGTCCATACGCCGATCCAGGACGATCCGCGCTTCTATCGGAAATATCTGGACCGGGGGATGGACGAGGGACAGGCACGCTTCGCGTCCATGGTCGAAGGGGTCGACGTCAGCCTCGGAGAAATCCGGGCCTTCCTCAGGGAGAAGGGGGTTGACAGGAACACGGTCCTCATCGTGATGGGAGACAACGGCGGGAATTCCGAGAATAAGAACAAGGGCGGTATCCTGCATACCCAGAACAAGCCGCTCCGGGAAGGGAAAGGTTCCTGCTATGAGGGCGGCACGCGGGTGCCGATGCTCGTGGAATGGCCCGGGAAAGTCGCCCCGGGAACCCTGATCAATACGCCGGTCATCTGCGAGGACCTCTTTCCGACCCTGCTCCATCTCGGGGGCGTCCGGAACCCGGAGATCGTCCAGGAGGTCGAAGGACAGGACCTCTACGCCCTCCTGACGGATGGATCCCGTCTCGCCGCCCGCCAGTCGTTTGGAGACCGGCGGGAGGCTTATGGGTTTGTCATCCCCGAAAGCGTGTCCGGCATCGATCCCGACCGGTATATCGTTTCCCATTACCCTCATGCCTGGAAACCTTATGTCCTGGACGACATCGACTTTCTCTCGAGCATCCGCTCCGGAAGGTGGAAACTGGTCTACCGGATGCGGACCCGGGACCTGGAACTGTACGACCTCTCGGAGGACATCGGCGAGGAGCGGAACGTGGCGGCGGACCATCCCGATATCGTTAGCCGGCTCGCCGGGGCCCTGTCCGACCGCCTGCGCCGTTTCGAGGCGCCCATGCCGACCGTCCGCGGAACGGGAGAAACGGTTCCGATGCCCGACGAGGTACTCAACGGAACGAAATAATCCCTATCTTTGTAATGGAATCAAAAACGAAACTGATATGAAACTTTCCAAAATCCTTGCGACTCTCGCCGCGCTTTCACTGGCGGCCCTTGCCTCCGCCCAGAGCTTCGTCTCCGTTCCCCTGACCAAGGACGGATTCAGCACCATCCATGTTTCCAAGTACGAAAAAGGCAACTATCAGGGGATGGACTGCTATAAGGACTATATTTTAAGTTGCAAGCATACCGGCATCGCGACGGTCTGGAAATACAACGGAGAGGGTATCGAGAAGCTCGGGAGCTTCGATCTTGCCACCCACGACGAGGTCAACCACTCGAACGTGGCCTCCTTCGGCTGCGAGTTCTACGACAAGAAGGACCCCCTCCCGCTGATCTACATCAGCCAGTGCCACAAAAAGCCCTACAAGGGACGCAAGGACGTCCTCTTCGTAGAACGGGTCGCACCGGATTTCCAGTCTTCCGAACTGGTCCAGACGATCTTCTACGATGATGTCAACAACGATTTCGGCTACGCCCTCCAGTGGGTCGTCGACCGCAAGCACAAGATGCTCTACGGCTTCGGCAATACGACCAAGGACAAGGACCTCGAAGGCAACCGCCACAGGATCATCAAGTTCCGCCTCCCGAAACTTTCGGCCGGAAAGGAAGTCGTCCTTCGTCCCCAGGACGCTCTAGAGAACTATGTCGTCGAGGACCACGGCCTCAAGTATGCGACAATCGGCCAGGGCCTCTGCATCTCGAAGAACCGCCTGATGATGCCGACCGGCCTCGGCACGGAGCAGTATCCCAGCTATCTTTTCGTCTGGGACCTCAAAAAGAAGAGCCCCGTCGCCGTCCTTGATATGAGCAAGGCGACCTCCGGCGAACTTGAAGACCTCGCCTGGTACAAGAAAAACCTCTATTTCATCCAGGGCCAGGACGGCCTCTTCCTGATGAAATACTGATCCTTTTTAGATCAGAAGGCTGATAAATACGGCGATGATGCCCGCCGGAGCGACAAAACGGATGAGCAGCAGGACGGTCTTGAAGACCGCCCTGTTTGCTTTCAGGGTGCCGCCGTTGGTGAATTCGTCATAAACGTCAGAGGGCTTCATCTTCCATCCCACGAAGATGGTGAAGAGGAGTCCGCCGAGCGGTAGGAGCCAGTTCGAACAGAGTTTGTCCAGGAAGTCGAAGATGCCGTCCCCGAGGATCCGGACTCCGGAGAGGGGTCCGAAGGACAGGGAGCACAGGATGCCGACGACCCATGCGAAGAGGGTGATCAGGAGGACGGCGGTCCGCCGCCGCATCCCCTTTTCTTCCGTCAGGTAGGCGACGCCGACTTCCATCATGGAGATGGCGGAGGTCAGGGCGGCGGCCAGGATGGTAAAGAAAAAGAGGAAGGAGATTCCGGTGCTCAGGAGCTGGGAAGCTGCGCCCATCTTGTTGAAGATGAAGGGCAGGGTCTCGAAAACGATGCCCGGGCCGGCTCCTGGCGCGATGCCGGCCGCGAAGACGGCAGGCATCACCGCAAAGCCGGCCAGGATGGCGAAGAAGAGGTCGAAAAAGGCGGTTCCGAGGCCTGAGGCGAGGATATTCTCATCCTTTTTCATATATGAGGCATAGGTCAGGATCGTTCCGACGCCTAGGGAGAGCGAGAAGAAGGCCTGTCCCATCGCGGCCGTCACCGTCGAAGGGGTCAGTTTCGAGAAGTCGGGCCTGACGAGGTATTCGACCCCCTTCCCGGAACCGGGCAGGGAAAGGCCGTAGACGGCGATGATGACAATCAGCACGAAGAGGATCGGCATCGTGATTTTGGTGAACTGCTCGATTCCTTTCCGCACCCCGCCGAGAACCACTCCGGCGACGAGCAGGAGGAAGGCCGTATGGGCGAGGATGGGCATTTGGACGGAAGAGATGAACTTTCCGAAAAAGCCGGTGACATCCCCCTCCGTCATCCCCGCGAATTCGAAGGACTTGAACAGGTATTCCACGGACCATCCCCCGACGACGCTGTAATAGCTCAGGATGATGATAGGGGAGAGGACCGTCAGGAAACCGAGCCATTTCCAACGGGTCCCGGGAGCCAGTTTTTCCATGGCTCCGAAAGTCCCGGATCCGCTCCGCCGGCCGATGACCGATTCGGCGAAGAAGATGGGCATGGCCAGCACCAGGCTGGCGACGATGTAAACGATGATGAACGCGGCGCCACCGTACTCGCCGACCATATAGGGGAAACGCCAGATGTTTCCGAGCCCGATCGCGGACCCGGCCATGGCCATGATGACGGCGAAGCGGCTGCCGAATGTCTCCCGGTTCTTCTCCATCAGACCAGATTCGTTATCAGGAGGGCGAGCACGGCGACCGGAGCGGCATACCGGGTCAGGAAGTACACGAACGGGAACCACTTGCCGTTGAGGCGTTTGGTTCCTCCATTGGTGAATTCGTCACGGACGTCCTCCTTTTTCATCTTCCAGCCGACGAAGACCACGCAGAGGAATCCGCCGATGGTCAGCAGGACATTGGAGCAGAAGAGGTCGACGGCGGAGAAGATGTCATTGCCGAAAATCTTGACGCCGGAAAGCGGTCCGAAGGACAGCGAGCAGACGGCGCCGACGGCCCACGTGGCCGCGAAAACGGTCAGCGCGGCGACAGGCCGTTTCATCTTCTTCTCTTCCACGAGATAGGCGACCCCGACTTCCATCAGTGACACGGAGGAAGTCAGCGCGGCGAAGAGGATGGTCAGGAAGAAGAGGATGGCAACGATGGAACTGATCCAGGGCATCGTCACGCCCATCTTGGCGAAGATGAAGGGCAGGGTTTCGAAAATCAGTCCCGGACCGGCTCCCGGTGCGATTCCGGCGGCGAAGACGGCCGGCATGATTGCGAATCCCGCGAGGATGGCGAACAAAAGATCCGAGACGGCCGTTCCGAGGCCGGCGGCGAACAGGTTTTCCTTCTTGCTGACATAGGAGGAGTAGGTGATGATAATGCCCATCCCCAGCGACAGGGAATAGAAGGACTGTCCGAGGGCGTTGATGCAGGACCGTGCGGTCAGTTTGGAGAAATCGGGCCGGACCAGATAGTCGATCCCGGCCTTCGCTCCCGGCAGGCTGATGGAATAAATGGTGATCGCCACGATGAGCACGAAAAGCAGCGGGATGCACAGTTTGCTGAATTTCTCGATGCCGGAGCGGACTCCGCCGATGATGACCAGCAGGGTCGCCAGGAGGAAGAGGGTATGGAACAGGAGGGGCATCCAAGTCGAGGAGATGAAGCCCCCGAACAGTTCACCGACCGCATCGGTCCCGTTCCGGACGAAGGAAAAAGTCAGTCCTTTCCAGAGATAGTCAAGGGACCATCCGCCGATGACGCTGTAGTAGCTCAGAATCAGCATGGGCGTGAAGACGGACAGGTAACCGAGCCATTTCCAGGCGCTTCCGGGCGCAAGTTTTTCCATGGCCCCGCGACAGTTGGCCCCGCTCCGGCGTCCGATGACCGACTCCGCAAGGAAAATCGGGACGGAGAGGAAGAGGCAGCAGAAGATGTAGACCAGGATGAAGGCCGCACCTCCGTTCTCCCCGACGATATAGGGAAATCTCCAGATATTTCCGAGTCCGATCGCGGACCCGGCCAAAGTCATGATGACGGCCGCCCTGCCGCCGAAATTCTCTCTTTCCATATCCGTTAAGTTCGTTTCTCCCCGCCCGGGGACGGCGGTTTATCTTCTTTTGTATACCGTGAATTCGTAGGTCACGCCCGTATCGGGATCGGTCTGGGTTTCGGAACGGGACTCTTCTTCCCAGACCAGGGGATCGATCTCGGGGAAGAACGCATCGGCGTCTTCGACGACGTCATGAACATGCGTAATGAACAGTTTGTCAGCCGTTTCCATCGCTTCTGCGTAGGTGTACGCCCCGCCGATCACGAAGCAACGACCTTTCCCGGCGTCCTCCACGGACGCTTCCGCGGCGGCATAGGCATCTTCGAGGGAGGTGACGACCGTCACTTTCTCTGGAGCCTCCGGCCAGGGGAAGATGGAAATGACGATGTTCTTCCGGCGAGGAAGCGGACGACCGATGGACTGGAAGGTCATCCAACCCATGATGACCGGATGGCCGGTCGTCTGTTCCCGGAAATATTTCATGTCCCCCGGCAGGTTCCAGAGGAGAGCGTTCTTGCGGCCGATCGCCCAATTGTCGGCGACGGCTACGATGATGCATTTTTCAATCATACGGCAACGGGGGCTTTGATGGCGGGCCAGGGATCATATCCTTCGAGGGTGAAATCCTCATACTTGAAATCGAAGATGTCCTTGACCTCCGGGTTCAGTTTCATGACCGGCAGCTTCCGCGGCTCGCGGGAGAGCTGGGTCGCGACCTGTTCGAAATGGTTCTGATAGATATGCGTATCGCCCGTCGTGTGGATGAACTCTCCCGGCTGCAGGCCGCAGACCTGGGCGATCATCAGGGTCAGAAGGGCGTAGGAGGCGATGTTGAAGGGGACCCCGAGGAAAACGTCCGCGCTCCGCTGGTAGAGCTGGCAGGACAGTTTCCCATTTGCGACATAGAACTGGAACAGGCAGTGGCAGGGCGGAAGGGCCATTTTCGAGACCTCGCCGACGTTCCAGGCGCTGATCAGCATCCGGCGGCTGTCGGGGTTGGTCCGGATCGTCCGGATCAGTTCGGAGAGCTGGTCGATGGTCCCGCCGTCGGGGGTCGGCCAGGAGCGCCACTGGTGCCCGTAGACCGGGCCGAGATCGCCGTTCTCGTCAGCCCATTCATCCCAGATCGAAACCCCGTGGTCCTTGAGGTACTTGATGTTCGTGTCCCCGGCGATGAACCAGAGAAGCTCGTAGATGATGGATTTCAGGTGCACCTTTTTCGTCGTCAGGAGGGGGAACCCTTCCGACAGGTCGAAACGCATCTGGTATCCGAAGACGCTCTGGGTGCCGACGCCGGTCCGGTCGGATTTCATGACGCCGTTCTCGCGGATATGCCGGAGCAGGTCGAGGTACTGTTTCATACAGAGGGGGTTAGCGGGTCCGGAAGACCCAGATGATGGCTTCTTCGAAGGTCTCGCCGGGGCGGAGGACCGTGGTCGGGAACTCCGGACGGTTCGGGCTATCCGGGCAGTGCTGGCACTCGATCGCGACCGCTTCATAGTCTTCGTAGCTGCGTCCATGCTTTCCGACCGGGGAGCCGGCGAGCCAGTTTCCGGTATAGACCTGGACGGCGGGCTGGGTCGTCAGAACTTCGAGGAACCGTCCGCTCTCGGGAGCATACAGTTCCGCCGCCGTCGAGAGCTGGCCGGGCATGGCCCCGTCGATCAGCCAGCAGTTGTCATAGCCTTTCCCATATTTAAGGGCCGGGAAATCGGCCTTGATGTCGCGGCCGATCGGCTTCGCTTCGGAAAAGTCCATGGGCGTTCCCGCGACCGGTGCGGATTCGCCCGTCGGGATCAGGGTCTCGTCCGTCGGCAGATATTCGGATGCGTTGAGCTCAAGCCGGTGCCCGAGGATGTTGCCTTCGGCGTTGAGGTTGAAATAGACGTGGTTCGTCAGGTTGAGGACTGTCGGGGCGTCCGTCTCGGCCGTCATGCTGAGTTTCAGCTCGTTCTCCTCGCTCCACTCATAGTGCGCGACGACCTTGAGGTTGCCCGGATAGCCGGCTTCCCCGTCTTCGGAGAAGTACATGAACTCGATGGCCTCGCCCTCGATGCGGCTTTCCCAGACCTTGTTCTGGAAGCCCTGGGGACCGCCGTGGAGGTGGTTGGGACCGTTGTTGACGGGGAGGTCATACTCCTTTCCGTCCAGGGTGAACTTTCCCTTTGCAATCCGGTTGGCGTAGCGTCCGGGAATCTTTCCCGCGCAGGGCCCGTCGGCGAGATAGTCCTCCGGTCGGTTGTATCCGATGGCGACATCAGCCAGTTTCCCCTCCCGGTCAGGAACGTTGATCGATACGATGGCGGCGCCGAGGCTCGAAAGCCGTACGCTGGCGCCGGAAGCATTGGTGAGGGTATAGAGGGTCACTTCCTGTCCGTCGGGAAGCACGCCCCAGACTTCTTTCTTGATTTCCATAAGGCAACGACAATATCATGTAAACATACAAAGATAGCATTTTTTGCACGATATTTCATGCCCGTTTCTTTCTCAAGGGGCTTATCTCCATTTCAGAGGAGAGTCATAACCAATTTTTAATGAAACATGAGAGGGCCAGTCATATTTTTTGTGACAAGTATCCCATAAATCGCCCAGACTTCCCGTCCATGATACCTCTAAACGATTGTTTTCCAGTATTTTTCCTGTCATGAAAAGGGTATCTTTGACAAATAAGGAAAGCTGTTCTGAGGAAACGGAATAGAGCATATCAACTCTTTCAGACCGTCCTTTCTTGGGCAAGAGATCGACTTCTCCGAATCCATAACACAGAAAGGCCTGGTTGTAAGAAGGATTGGCCGGCTTGAATTCCATGTAAAAACGAAGACCGTTTGTCTCATCGGGAGATTCCTCTGAAATATATGTCCAGGAATAGTCAAGGGGATCGATGATGATATCTGACCCTATGTCCGTACAAGCCGGCAAAGAAACCAAACAGGCACATACTAAAACAATAATATTCCTCATAACATGGGTTTTAGCAAAATAGCAATAATTCGAAAGCAAGTCCTGTCAGGTCGGGTCCAACGATTTTGAAATTGTCCGCGAGTGGGATTCCAATTATTTTGGATCGACTACTTTTTCTCTACAAAGATATATAAAAAGGCGGATAACGCAATAGAAAAAGACTGCGGAATCTACGGAGAATTCCTTTTGTTATATTTGTTGTTTTTAATTACTTGATAATCAGATGTATTAATCGTGATTTGTTACACTTGCGGATTCTCGCAACTTCTTCCCGGGCTCCCTGTTTTTTGAATCAGAGGCTATCAAAGGTCTCCGGGAGCGGGGCCGGTGTGTTTATCAGGTCGATACCTGCCCCACCAGATTGCATGGGTTGATGATTCCCGGGGCAGGTCTCCGGGGTTTGATCACACCTGCCCCGAGATCGAAGTGTAATCGGGTAGATAATTCCCAAAAAATAGTAATTTTGTAATCAAATGGTGAACATGATGAAAAAATTCTTGCTCTTTCTTGCCTCTCTGGCAGTCTGCAGCCTCGCGTTCGGGGCGAAAGTCCTTCCTCCCAAGGTTCAGGGCCGTGTAACGGATACGGCCGGAAAGCCGATCCCGGGCGTCCAGGTCTCCGACGGATATCATGTGGTATTGACGGATGCGGAGGGGAATTACAGTTTTCCCCGGATTCCGGAAGCC
>JAEEGL014477019.1_pt1 | contig 18097 bp, 20 predicted proteins | sample 9134231 | NCBI WGS metagenome assembly JAEEGL01 (sample SAMN16246548, study PRJNA631951) | gut metagenome | biome: gut microbiome; feature: rumen; material: fiber-attached | host: Bos | place: Iran: Karaj | collected 2018-10 | reverse complement strand
GGAATGTAAATGAGGGTAAGTTTCACTACCAACTACCATCTATCAACTACCAACTACTAACTACCAACTACCATCTACCAACCACCAACTAACAAGAAGGAAGCACATGGATTTTTCAAAAGGCAATGTCGTACCGCGAATCGGGCGGATGGAGCAGCTGGCCGCCATCAAGCGCTACGCGATGGAGGACGGCAAGGGACGCGGGATGCGGGCGTTCGAGGTCGTCAACGGAAGCGGCTTCGACTTCACGGTCTATCCTGACCGTGGCCTCGACATCGGACCTGCCCGCTACAACGGGCTTCCGCTCACCTGGACGACGCGCAACGGTCCGGTCGCCCCCGCGTTCTACGACGCGTCCGGAGTCGAGTGGCTGCGCACGTGGGCCGGCGGGCTGCTGACGACTTGCGGCTGGCTCAACGTGGGCGGTCCGTGCATCACCCCAGAAGGCGCGCAGGGACTCCACGGGCGCATGGACCATACGCCGGCTGAGGAGGTGAACACGCGGGCGTTCTGGAACGATGCCGACGAGTACGTGCTCGAGATGACGGGGCGCATCGTCCTCTCGCGCGTGTTTGGAGAGAATCTTGCGACCTGCAGGACGATCACGACGCGCCTTGGCTGGCCTGGCGTGGAGGTCGTGGACCGCACGGAGAACATTGGCGGTTCTACGATGCCGCTCATGCAGCTCTACCACATGAACTTCGGCTGGCCGCTCATCAGCGAGGACGCTCGCCTCATTGCGCCGCCGCACGAAGTCGTTCCGCGTGACGCCGAAGCCGCGAAGGGCATCCCAGAATGGGACCGCTTCCTGCCGCCGAAGGCGGACTTCGCCGAACAGGTCATCTACCACGACCTGCCAGCCGACGCCGACGGTTTCTGCGCGATACGGATATCCAACCCGAAGTTTGGACGTGACGTCGTGCTCTCGTTCCGCAAGGCAGAGCTGCCGAACCTCGTCCAGTGGCGTATGCCAGGGTACGGGGATTACGTGATGGGACTCGAGCCTGCCAACTGCCTGGCAGAAGACTACAACAGCATGGCGAAGAAGGGTCTTCTGCGCCACATCGAGCCGGGTCAGACGGTGGAGACGTGCATCAGGTTGGAGATTGTGTGACTGTCTGATTTTGCATAAGAGAGTGGCATATTGCTTTGTGGCATTTAGAGTAAGCTGATGAGATTGGAACGATAGGGTCTTCCGATGGGCGAAAAGATAACGATACTTTACGATGACGGAGGATTTAGGAATGCCTACAGCGGCGTAGCACGGTACTTCACCGAGACGCTTAAGAGGTTTCCTGATGACATTGCGTGGCAGTTCGGGATGGTTAGCACCACGAACATGTATCTTCAGAAGCCGCCGTACAACCTGCCGCCGCACAAACAGGATCTTTATGTGTTCATCCGGGATGTGCTTAAAGGACGTTCATTTCGTGGAGTGAGCCATGTTTACCGTCTGCTGGCGCACCTGATGCCGAACAAATTCCCGTCAGGCGAGCTCGCGAATGAGCGAGCGTTGGCACAGGCTTTCAAGAAATGCGACTTCGACATCTTCCATCCGACGGGAGGACATCCCGTATTTGATACATGGCATCCGGTGGTCGGCCGCCGCCCGATTGTTCCAACCGTCTATGACCTAATCCCCGAAATCGTCTATGGCGATCAGCGTGTTGGCCGATGCAGGCGGAAACTCCTTAATGAAGCAACGCACATAATTTCCATATCTGAGAAGACTAAGCAAGACTTGATGCGTCTATATGGCATCCCAGAAGAGAAGATAACAGTCATTCACCTTGGATTCTTGAAGCAGGAGGGGAATCTGCCAGTTGATCCACCGATACCTTCTCCTTATATTCTCTACGTCGGAAAACGCAATGGATACAAGAACTTTTCGTTCTTTGTGGAAGCTGTCGCCCCTATCTTGAAGACGACAGGCCTGACGCTCTTCTGCACGGGTGGACAATTTGATGCGGACGAGATGGCGCTTTTCAAAAGGTTGGATATTGCCGACAAGGTGCAGCAGCATTTCATTGAGGACGAGCAGATGCCGTCGCTTTTCCGTAATGCCTTGACATTCGTATATCCATCACTCTACGAGGGCTTTGGGATCCCGATCCTTGATGCCTTCTGCACTGAATGTCCAGTGATCCTCTCCAACTGCAGTTGCTTCCCGGAAGTCGGTGGCGACGCCGCGCTCTACTTCGACGAAGGCGACGCCGAGACATTGCGCACGCACATCCTCAATCTTATGAAGGACAAGACCTTGCGTGAAACCTTGATCGAGAAGGGGCTTAAGCGAGCGGAACTCTTCACATGGGAGAAATGCGCGGAACGGACGGCGGAAGTCTATCGCAAGGTCGCTCGTGGTTAGAACAACAGGCATTTATGTGACATGACGCAAAACCGGCGCATATTGCTGAACGTGTTGGCATCTTACGGGCGAAGCCTATTTGGAATCGCCTGCGGGCTCTTTTCTACGCGCTGGGTACTGATGGCGTTGGGGGAAACGGACTTGGGACTGTATGGCGTTGTCGGTGGACTCGCGCTCTTCGTATCGTTCTTCAACATCCAGTTCTTGCTTGCGATCAGTCGGTATTTCGCCTACTCCATCGGCCAGGCGCAAGTTGCCGCCGACAAGGCGCAAGGGCTTGACGAATGCAGAAGGTGGTTCAACATCGCCGTGTCGATCCATACGGTTCTGCCGCTGCTGCTGGTTGCGGTCGGCTACCCGCTTGGTGCATACGCGATTACGCATGGATGGCTCGTCATTCCGCCTGATCGCGTGGAGTCGTGCGTGTGGGTATGGCGATTCACCTGCCTAAGCAGCCTTGTCGCCATGATGAACGTTCCGTTCCAGGGGATGTACACGGCGAAGCAATATATAGCGGAGCTCACCATATATAGTTTCATTCAGACTGCGGTAAGGACGGGATTCATATATTTTATGGTCGTGCATCCTGGAGACTGGTTGGCGAGATACGCTTTTGGGATGATGGCCGTATCGGTGATCCCTTCTCTTGTCATTTGCGTCCGGGCCATTCAGGTATTCCCTGAATGCGCGTTCATTCGAAAGTATCTTTGGGACTGGTCACGGATCAAGAGCGTGGCGTCGTATGTCACATGGCAGGTCTTCGGCTCAGGCGGCTATGTACTCCGCAATTCTGGTGTGGCCATTGTCGTTAACAGGATGTTGGGACCGAACGTAAATGCAGCAATGTCCATCGGCAACACGCTCAGCGCTGAGACGGCAGTTCTTACGGGGGCGTTGAACGGCGCATTCGCTCCCGTGATAACGAGCGCCTGCGGTGCAAAGGACTTCAATCTGATGCGAAAGATGGCGTTTCGTTCCTGCAAATTCGGGCTGCTTCTGACGCTGGTGTTCGCGATCCCGCTGGCGATAGAGGTGAACGAGGTCTTGCGCTTGTGGCTGAAAGAGCCGCCGCCGTTCACGGCAGAACTGTGCCTGTGTCTGTTGACCTGCGTTGTGATCGACAAGTCCGTCCTGGGGCATATGATGGCGGTCAACGCGAGCGGATTCATCGCGAAGTTCCAGTGCGTCCATGGATTCTGTCTGATGTTGGCCTTGCCGGTTGCCGTTGTCTCGCTGTTGTGCGTGCGCAGCGTCTGGTCGGTCGGGCTTTCGCTGGTGGCGACGATGCTGCTTGCCGCTCTCTGCGACGTGTGGATCGCGCGCCGTGCGGTGGGTATGGGCGCATGGATCTGGCTCAAGTCGGTCGTCGCCCCGACAGTTATTGTTTCGGCGGCATGTCTCGTTATCGGCCTCGTTCCGTCATTCGTGATGGCCCCCTCATTCGTCCGCGTCGGGGTGACAACTCTGTTTACGTTGACAGCGTTTTGTCCGTTGGTATGGTTCGCTGCCCTCTCCGCCGATGAACGTCTGTTTCTGCGGCAGAAGGCCGCGATGTTTCTCCATGTAAGAAATGCGAAGATAGGAAGGGGTTGATTTTGAGGTATTCATTTCCAATGATCATACCGATTGCCTTCTTGCGGCTTTGGCAAAAAGTGACGATGTGGTACTACAGACTTCGAACGCCTTGTCTGGCATGGCTATGGGGCATAAAGCATGGTAAACAAGTGAGATTTCAAGGGAAGACGATAATCAGAACGAGGCATCCTGGTGAAATCGTGCTTGGCGATGGCGTAGTGTTTAACGCTCAGCACAGCACAAACCTTGTTGGCTTGACAGGACCAACAATCCTGGACACACTTGGTGGCGGAAGGATTGCCGTTGGTGATGGTTCGGGGTTTTCATCTGTAGTAATGACCTCGCGCTCATCAATTACTATCGGTAGCCATGTCAAGGTGGGCGGTAATGTACGCATATTTGATCATGACTACCATTCTCTTGAGGCGGAATATCGGCGTACGGCGGAGGATCGGAATCATATTCGAACAAAACCTGTCGTAATTGAGGATGACTGCTTTATTGGAACAAACGCAATGATATTGAAAGGAACTCATCTGGGGCCACGCACGATTGTGGCGGCAGGGAGCGTGGTGTTTGGTTTGGATGTTCCGCCTGATTCCATGGTTAAAGGCAATCCGGCGAGAGTGATGGAGAGGCATTAAATGGACTACGGATATTTATCGGATGGTATGTTCGCCAGAAAGGAACAATCGACGAGATTCTCGAGTTGGATGTTATTCCTCATTGGTACTTTTTCTTTGACACAAATACGAATCGGTTTTGCTATCGGCATTTCTGAGATCTTTGTGTATTTGGCAGCGCCTTTCATCTTTATGAGGGATTATTATCTCCTGAAGCGAAATGGTATGATGTTCTTGGTGGGCATGGGGATATTGGTGTCGATCATGTGTGTTGTTTCTGGATTCTATAATCATACGCCATTACTCTTCATAATTAAAGGGCTAGGGAGTACCTATCCGTTGTTTGCTTTCCCAGTTGTATTACATCGGTTGCTCTACAAAAATATGAATGGATTACGGTGGCTATTGCTTGGTGCGGCACTATCTGCGGTAATAAATATTTTCGTTTTCCAGGCCTCTGTAGAACGATTTAGATATGGCGAAGGCGCAGACGAAGCGTCTGTCGAGGCAATCATGTCTGGCCCAATCTTTTGGATCGGACGACTTCAGGGCTTTGTTACCTTGCCCACTTATGGGTGGTATCTTCAGACACCGATTCTCTATTCTGTGTTTGCGCCTCTCGCGTTTGCCTTTTTCTCTATTCTTACAAGCGCAAGTGGACGTTCCGCAGCCTTGGGTTTTCTGGGAGGGGCATTGATTATTGGCATTTGCAGGAAACGATATGCCTCAATGAGGCTCTTTTGCAAGAATTTTTACCTGGTTATGCTGATTGCGGCGATAGGGCTATTTGCTGCCCATCGCTTATATCGAGTCGCGGCCCAGGGAGGATATCTCGGTGAGAAATCTCGTGATAAGTACGAGAAACAGTCTCAAGGTAGTAAAAGTGTGTTGAGATTGTTGATGGGTGGACGCGGCGAGTTCTTTATAGGGTTATTGGCTGCCTTGGACAAGCCTTTAATGGGACATGGCCCATGGGCAGTTGATGATGGAGGGTACGTTTCAGAATTCATGAGAAAGTATGGGACCTCTGAGGATTATGAGCGAACGCTTCAAGGTGAGGCATACATGCGTAGGGTAATCGGGTGGGAGCGAAGAGGATATATCCCAGCGCACTCGCATATTGTTTCGTTCTGGCTCTGGTTTGGCGTTGTTGGGCTTTTCTATTGGGGGTATGTCGTCTACGCAATCTTTCGGTATCTTCACCACGAATTGACGGCTGTTCCGCAATGGGTTGGTTTCTTGGCAGGTGGTGCGCCAACTATGTTGTGGGCATTGTTCTTTAGCGGGTTTGGATTCCGAATTTCCACACTCCCTTATGTGATTGTACTTGTCATGGCTCATAATGTACACAAGCGGCGGATTAATCTTACGCCCGACATGCAGCAAGAAATTTTCAAAGCGGAAAATGGAAGATGAAAACTTTGTTGACAATTGTAATCGCCAACTACAATTATGGGCGGTTTCTTGAAACAGCGATAAAGTCTGTTTTGCGTGACGCAGATACGGAATCAGACGGTCGCCTGGCCGTTCTAGGACAACTTGTGGAGTTGATAGTCTGCGATGCCGCTTCCACAGACAACTCGGTTGATATCATTAAGAAATATGCAAATGGGTTGCCACCCAATACACAACTTCATGAGTGGTTACTTCAACTAAATAGCCGCCAGGCTACTCGATCCTCTAACCAATTCATCACTTGGTGGTGTAGCGAGAAAGACAATGGACAGTCTGCCGCGTTCAACAAGGGCTTTTCGCATGGAACAGGAAAGTATCTTACTTGGCTAAATGCCGATGACATGTTTGTTCCAGGAGGTTTGCGGGCAGTGGTTCGGCAGTTAATTGCCCACCCTGACTGCGATTGGTTTACCGGTAACACGGTAGGGTTTCGCGACGGTGGTGAAATCATTCATGCAGCTTTTGGCCCGCACTGGTTTCCGGCTTTTATGCAGTGGAAGAATTCGCCAATAGTCGTTCCGGGGCCAACCTCGTTCTTCTCGCGCAAGATATATGAGCAAGTAGGACGCATAGATGAGAACCTTCACTATACAATGGATGCCCATCTTTGGATAAAATTTATCGTTGCAGGAATCAAGCAGCGAAGAATTCTGGCTCTGGTATGGGCGTTCCGATATCATGAGTCTTCCAAGACATGCGAGTTTAACGGTCATCGTCTTGATGATGAGAAAAGGCAAAGGATGCGTGCAGAATTTGCCAAAGCCATGGAAGGGATAAGGTATGTGCCTTCTCGATACGTTCACTTGGTTTATTTGTTTTGTAGGCTGTTGGATGGTTCACTGATGCGTAGATGCTACTACCGAAGGTTTAAGAAGTTTGTCAAGGGCGTGAACTGATGGAATTACATGATTTTGATGAAAGTACTTTGGATTCTGCCAAGATAATTGTCAGAGAGCGCTTTGGTGAAAGAGCTTGTTCATTGCTCTCTCGTTATCTTCAGAATCCTTTGCGGAAAGTGTGCCACTCTGTAGGTGATATTGTGTCTAGGGATGGAGTCCCAATGGCATTTCAAGCTGCAAATCCACGATGGCTTTATTTGCGTAAGGAGAAGATTCTTGGGATAAACGGCTCTTTGTTTTGCAAGATGCCCGGAGCCAAGTTGAAGGAAGTGCTGACGGTGTTTCTTAGAACCGTTGGACATCGTGCTGGGCGGAAGATATATTTTGGCAACACGGCGATACCTGTATCTGGCGGTGTTGGTGTGGCATCGAACATGTCTATAGGGCCGACATCGTGTGAAAAGGTACGTTTTGGCATTATTCGCCTTGGTAGCTTTTTGAATTTTATGTTGAGGGGACATCTTCCCAAATTTTTTGTTAATATTATTGATGTAATATGGTTGCATGGTGTAAATGTCTTGGGCAAGATGAAAATAGATAGTTGCATCAAGCAAGTTACATTGCTTGATGAAATTGATATTGATGGGTTCTGGGCACGATATGTTGAGCGGAATAACGGCCTCGTCTGTTCGCGAACAAAAGAAGAGCTCCTGTGGGTTTTTGGCGACAACCTACGTCAAGGTAATGTTTGCATGTTTGCGTACATTGCTGAAGATTCTTTGCTTGGTTATATTGCCATAAAGTGCCAGCGGATACAGACACGTTGCAGGTGGATGGTGGTTGATTGGATTGCCATTGACGACAATCCTTCTGTGTTGAGCAGATTGTTAGAGGCTGTGCAAGGCTTCTTGCGTACAGTGCCTGGCGCGGCATTTGTGGAATTGATTGGTTACCCGATGTTCATTCAGTACGTAGTAAAGAAGTCTTTCCCCTTTTGCCGTAAGGCTCCTGGAAACTCGTTCAATTATTTGATTGATGATGAGAGTTTCGGCCGGGAGTTCGCTGCTGTTAGGGACATAAGTTGGTTCTTTGGTGCTTATGATGGAGACAGATGCATGTGAGTATTTCTAGTCGAAGAATTTTGGGTTGGCTTATTGCAGTCTGCTACGCTATTGTGGGGGCGAGACGAAAGGCTATTGCCAGATACAATGGATATGGAAGTATTCTTTCCATCTTTGGGCATGAATCGCGCCCAGATATCCTAGAGCCGATCGTCAAATACCTTATTGGGAAAGGTTTCACATTCGTTTCAACTGATGACTTGTTAGAGATGAAAGCCGGTCAGAAAGAGTGGCATCCCAAATTGGCATGGTTGACGTATGATGATGGGTGGGCTGGACTTTGTGATCTGATCCCAGTGTTGGAAAAGTATCATGTGCCTGTTACGGTATTTGTGTCGCCGGCGGAGACTGATCGTCGCCAGGCTTGGTCTAAACATGTGCAATCAGGCAAGTTTGCCCAAGGTGAACGTACGTTATTTGACTTTCCTGCCAAGGAAAGGTATGCACTGATTGATGGTGATGTAGGAAGTGGTCTTCATGAGCATGAACTTGCGGGGTGGGATGAACTTCATCGTTTTGCCAAGCACCCTTTGGTTACGATTGAGAACCATACGAATTCGCATCTTTCATGTTCCCATCGTCCGATCGATGAGGTTGTTGCAGAAGTAACTGACGCGCGAATCCGACTTCAGAAGGAGAATCTGTCGAAAAGTCGGTTGGTTTGCTATCCATTTGGGCATCGTACCGACGAGGTTGATAAAAAGATTGCTGAACTCGACATGGTGCCGGTGCGTAGTGATGCGGGAATAATGGAACTGCAAAACATTGGTGGATTCCGAAACGCATTTCATCAGCATGTTACAGTACAAGAAAACATAAGCCGGATCCTTGGCGCATGGCCGAAGAGCCGGATGCGGTATGTTTAGCTGCAAGTGTGGAGATGATTCAATGAATGGGCTAGTGATTTGGGCGTACTCCGAATGTCGTTCGATGATGGGTGTGTATTCGAATATTGTTAAGGGTGTCGATTTCCCGGTCGTAATCGCATCGTACCACCATCATACTTTCAAGGGGTATCATTCCGCGCGAACAGCCACAGGTTTTAGTTCTGATGAATTTTCCGAAATGGAGATACATCCTATAGGCGAGAGTTGGTCTGCAGGGAAGAAGATACTTGATGACCATAAAGGTTACGCGCATCTATTTGCGGTTTATCAAGGTGCCCCTAACTTTCTTCGTGTCATGAAAGAGGTAAAACGTCGCGGAGATGCGTTTGGATGCATTTGCGAGTCGCCATGCAATATGGTCTCGGGTTTAAAAGGTTGGCTCAAGCAGAATGTGTATTTAAGACATGTGCTCCCTCGCAAGGTGAGGTTCGTGACCGATAACGCCAAGTTTTTCATAAATCTATCTGGAGATGATTCAACAGCTGCAAGAAACATGGGATGGGCTGACCATAAGATTATTCCTTGGGGTTATTTTTCGCCAGCGATTCCAGATTCTCATTTGATCCAGCGAGTGGACAATTCTGAATTTACAATTCTGGTCACTGGGATCATGACTTGGCATCGTGCACCGGATGTCGTCATGAAGGCGTTGGCATTGCTTTCAAGATGGGACGTGAAGTATAAGGCAATCTTTACGCAAGAAGGGCCATTGCTAAACGACTTAAAGTGCATGGCAAGACAACAAGGCCTCCCTGTCCAATTTGTTGGATTGCTGCCAATGCCGGATCTCATAAAATTATATGAGTCATGTAGCGTCTATGTTGCGGCAGGGCGACGGGAACCATGGGGGATGAGGCTAAACGATGCGCTTCAATGTGGAGCACCGCTTGTTGTTTCACGTGGTATGGGAGGCGTGAAGCTTGTCGATGACTACAAGTGCGGAGCTGCATTCAACAATGGGGATCATGTTGATTTGGCCTACAAGCTTAAACGACTTGCAGAGGACAAACCCTACTACAAAACCATGGCGTTGAACTCGTTCGAGGCGGCGCGTTTGATTTCACCTGAGAAGAAAGCGGCAGAATTGATAACGATCATAAAGGAGTCATTTGCGAAATGAATATCGTATGCTTGGATATGGAAGGAGTGCTTGTCCCTGAAATCTGGATTGCTTTTGCCGAGAAGACGGGCATCTCGGAGTTTAGGCGAACGACAAGGGACGAACCGGATTTTGACAAGCTAATGCATTATAGGATTGAGCTGATGCGTCAACATCAACTTACGCTGAATAGGGTCATAGAGGTCATTGACAAGATAGAACCATTTGATGGGGCTAGGGAGTTCATTTCTAGGCTCCGTGAGGTATGCCAGGTTGTAATCATTTCAGACACTTTTGATGTTTTTGGATGTCCCCTGATGCGGAAATTAGGTTGGCCTACGTTATTCCACAATGAGGTCGAGATAGACAATGATGGATATATGGTTGGGTATAAGCTACGCACGTCGCATACCAAGCGTGATACGGTTAAAGGGCTTCAGGCATGTGGTGGGGTTGACACGATTGCTGCTGGAGATGGCTATAATGATCTGGAGATGATACGTGCTTCAAAAGCTGGTTTCCTATTCCGGGCGCCGGAGAAGATACGAAATGAGAAGCCAGACATCATAGCGCTTCACGAATAGGATGAACTTTATGCTTCAATACTGGAGGTTCTGTAAAAATGGGAAATCAGACTGGCAAGACGGCAATCACTTTTGGCGTGTTTGACTTGTTGCATTTTGGACATTTCGAATTGTTTCGACGAATGCGGGAGCTGGTCGGAACCGAAGGTAAAGTCTATGTCATGCTTCAGATCGATGAGATGATTGAGAAGTACAAACCTGGTTGCAAGAACGTGTATGACTTCCAGATTCGTCAAAAGATGATTGAGAGTCTGAGGACTGTTGATAAGGCGATCCCGTATGATGTCGTTGGAGTCGATGCGGTTAAGGATATTGATTTCAACATTCTTGTGGTTGGTCCCGAACATACGAACGAACGTTTCCAAAAACTTTTCAAGTGGTGCGCCGCCGAAGGTAAGGAAGTTGTCACGCTTCCACGAACAGAGGGCATTTCGACGACTAGGCTGAAAGAGATCATAAAAGACCTTTAAGGAGTTAACATGGCTGTTCAGAAAGAAAACTATCCAGCGGGGTGGAAAGGGGTTGCGAGTCGCTTTGGCGGCTTTTGGCGTTACCCTAATATGAAAGACTATTGTTTCCTTGTCAATCCGTACTTTCCTACGCGGAGTATGATTGAGGAAATGCGAGAAATGTTTGAGGTAATGCTCACCGAGTATCCGTCAGGCATGCGTTACAACGCTCAATTTGCAGCTGATATGTTTGGCGTGCCGCCTCGGCAGATTATTCCAGGAAACGGGGCTTCAGAACTTATCAAACTATTCATGGAAGAGGTGAAGGGAAATGTCGGATTTGTATATCCTACATTTGAGGAATATCCTAATCGCATAGCCGAGAATAGGAGGGTTGTTTTCAACCCGCAGAACGAGGGTTTCCGTTATACGGCCGGTGACTTGATGAAGTTCTTTTCCAACAAGAAGATTTTATGTATTTGCCTTGTCAATCCGGATAATCCATCTGGCAATTTGTTGACCGTAAAGGAGGTGGAGGAACTGTCGCTTTGGGCATCGCGACAGTCGATAAAGATTTTAATCGACGAGTCGTTTGCCGATTTTGAGGATCGGGACATCCGAAAGACCTTGATAACGCCAGAACTCCTTGCGGAGCATCCAAATCTGTATGTCATAAAGAGCATTGGCAAGTCGTTTGGAGTGCCTGGCTGCCGTTTGGGTGTGTTGGCATCAGGGGATGAGGAGTTTATAGCCTTTGCCAAAAAAAAGGTTGCCATCTGGAATATCAATCCGTTTGGTGAAGTCTTCATGGAAATCATGCCCCGATATCGCGCAGACTATGAGAAAGGCTGCGATTCGATCGCGGCGGAACGCAATAGGTTCTTTGCTGAACTTAGCAAGATTGGGTTTCTGAAAGTTTTTCCGAGTCAAGCCAATTATTTTCTTGCAAGGGTCAAGCCTCCATTTGACGCAACATCTCTCACGAATCTTCTTTGGGACAACTACAAGATACTGCTGAAAGACTGTTCCAACAAGAAAGGCTTTCCTGACTCGTCTTATGTGCGCATCACCGTGAGAGATCGGGATGATAACAATATGTTTCTGCGGACATTGGGGAGTTTGGCATGAAAGTCCTTGCGGATAACGACATAATGGCGCTTGGCGTCACTCCTAAGCAATGCGTAGAATGGGCGGAGCAATCACTTCGCAGTAAGCCCAATGCCGATTTGCCGCCCAAAACATGGCAACATTTTCCCGGCGATGTGTTTGTCAATACGATGCCGTGCTATGTGCCGGAAATCAATCGTTATGGAGTTAAGGTGGTTACTCGACATCCAGGGCTTCATCCTGCACTGCGCAGTAAGATACTGCTAGTCGATATGGCAAATGGCGAATGCCTTGCCTGCATGGATGGCAATTGGATTACGGCTATGAGGACTGGGGCAGTTGCTGCTTTGGCAGGTAAGACGTTTGTTAATTACTTTGATTCGGCGTCGTTTGGATTTGTTGGTTTGGGGAACATGGCCCACGCCACTATGGAATGCCTTTGTTCTTTATTTGACCGTCCTCATGATATTTGGCTGATGCGCTATAAAGACCAGGCTGAACGATTCGCGGAACGATATGCTGATACGCCTCATGTTTGTTTCCATTTCACAGATTCCCGTGAGGAATTAATCGGGCAGACGCAGGCACTTTATTCGTGTGTGACTGTTATGAACGAACAGTTCTTGCCGCCGTCAGCTTATCCCAAAGGTTATACGTTGATACCGGTTCACACACGAGGTTTTCAGGACTGTGATGTGGTTTTTGATCGTGTTTTCGGTGATGACACGGAGCATTTGAGGTGCTTCCAGCATTTTAATGAGTTCAGGGCTTTTGCTGAATTCTCAGACGTTCTATTGGGTAGAGCATCAGGGCGTCAATCGGCAGATGAACGTATAATCAGCTATAATATTGGACTTGGACTTCATGATGTCTGGTTCGCTTCCCATATCTATGATAGGATAAGAGGATGAAGGATGATATTAATCTTAAGCCCGTATGGGACGCGATATTAGATGTGTATCGCGAGGTCTCACGAATCTGCGATCGTCACGGCTTGCGTTATTATCTTACCGATGGTACTGCACTTGGAGCCGTACGGCATCAAGGTTTCATCCCTTGGGATGATGACTTTGACATGTCCATGCCGAGAGAGGATTATGAAGCGTTCGTAAAGATTGCCAAAGAAGAACTCCCCGAGCATTTGAAGTTCGTCAATTGGGAAAACACGCCCGAATTTATGCTTTTGTTCGGGAAGGTGCAGGATTCTCGTCGCGAAGTAATCGAAAAGATAGAAAACCAATGTGGTTATACGCTCTCAAGCGGGATTTACATTGACATAATACCCGTCGATGGGTATCCAGAGTCGCGTTTAGAACGGTTCTGGGTCAAGTGGTATGTACGAATTCTCTCATGCATGATTCGCTTTCGGTGTATGAGACTGAGGGATCAGAGTAAGAAGGGGCGTCTCGTCTGGTTGGCAGGACTAGTCTTTTCAATCTTGCTCCCGTGGAAAGATGGCCAATCGTGCAAGCGTACATGCGAGAAGTTTCTCCTCAGGCATCCGTTTGCCTCTGCCCGTCTTGTTGGGCGGGCAAGTATGCGGTTGACAATGTTAAATCGTAGACCCATGCCTGCTGAATATTGGGGTGAACCATCTTCGGGACAGTTCAATGGTATTGATGTGCCGCTACCTCACGACATCGATGCATACCTGAAGTTCTATTATGGCGATTATATGAAGTTGCCGCCAGAATCCCAACGTCACCATTCTCATGAATACAAGTATCGCTGTGCATGGTGGCTTGGCCCGACCAAAGCCGGATCATGAATATTCTGCATGTAATAACAGGTTTGCAAAAAGCCGCAGGAACAAGCACTTTTTGTGGCGAGGTTTGCAATGGATTAGTGACGACCGGACACGATGTGACACTTGCGGTCTCTGATCCGGAGGCTCACGATATATATCCATTGGATTCTAGAATCAGGCTTGTTGCCATTGATTCGATAACCAAGACTAATAGTTTAAACTTTTATCTTGTCCATATCCATGGTCTTTGGACACCAATCCTGCATAGTGTCAGCAAGTGGGCGAAATGCAAGAACATACCAATCGTGTGGAGTCCGCACGGTATGCTCGCGCCATGGGCGATACGGCATAAGTGGTGGAAGAAGTGTCTGCCGTGGCATCTTTATCAGAATAGAGATCTGAAACAGGCGAAGATGCTACATGCAACGTCCGAGCAAGAAGTGAAGTGGATAAGGGATCTTGGCTTTACGCAGCCGATAACGGTCGCGCCCTTAGGAACACAGTTGCCTGATTTGAAGTCGCTAACGGCGAGACCGGAGAAGGTGCTGCTGTTTGTTGGGCGAATCTATCCCGTCAAGGCGCTGGACAGGCTGATCCAGGCATTTGCGATGGTGCCGCTGGAGGTGAGGCGAGGTTGGCGGCTACGGCTGGTCGGCCCAGATCAGGCAGGACACATGGAGAGTTTAGAGTTGATAGTTAAGAGTTTAAAGTTAGAGGGATGTGTAGAATTTCCTGGCCCAAGGTTTGGTGAAGAACTGAATGCTGAGTATGATTCGTGCGACTGTCTGGCGTTGGTTAGTCACACGGAGAACTTCGGGGCTACGGTCGTAGATGCCATGGCGCACGGGAAACCTGTAATCACTGGTGACAAGACGCCGTGGCGTGAAGTTGTCGAGCGGGGATGCGGTTGGTGGGTGAGCAACGGGTCTGAGAGATTGTCGGCGGCAATTGCGGAGATGGTGGCGATGTCCGACGACGAGCGGCGGCAGATGGGGGCGAACGGGCGGCGGTTTGTGGAGGAGAAGTACACGTGGGCTGCAGTGGTGAAGGAGATGGTGAAGGGGTATGAGGAGGTACTACATGGAAGGACTTGATTTGAAGAACTATAAGAACCGACATTCGATGAAGAGTAAGATGGCGCGCGCGATCTGGAATGTCGTATGGTTGTTACTGTTCCGGCCGACTCCAGATCGAGGGATTGGTTTTTTTGTGTGGTGGCGTATCGTGCTCTTGCGGTTGTTTGGGGCAAAGATCGGCAAGCATTGTGCGGTTCGGAATTCTGCCAAGATTTGGCAGCCATGGAATCTGGAGTTGGGGGATTGGGTGGCAATCTCAGAGGAGTGCGATATTTACAGTGCCGACAAGATTCATATCGGTGATAGAAGTACGATCAGTAGGGGCGTGTTTTTGTGCTGCGCCTCGCATGATGTGACAAGCCCAATCATGGAATTGACATATGCACCAATCACGATTGGCCATGACGCATGGGTCGCGGGGCGAGCAATCGTCCTGCCAGGGGTTTCCATTGGCGATGGCGCTGTCGTTGCTGCGGGGGCGGTTGTTACGAAAGATGTTGAGCCGTGGACGGTGGTCGGCGGCAATCCTGCGAAATTCCTGAAGAAGAGGGTTTTAAGATCTGGTGACAGCGCCATAGGAGATGGTTTGTGACGAACGAAGAGAAGATAGAGGCGTACCAGCCATCACAACGGAGCGTGGAACGGGCACCCTTGAAGGTGATCCTACTGAACAAGTTGTGGATGTGCTTCCAGAACACATTCTTTCGTTTTTCCTGGCGATTCAAGAGGTTCCGGATGATGTTGCTCCGTATGTTTGGCGCAAAGCTTCTGGTCAGAAAACGATCTTATGTTTCGATCCAACCTGGGGCAAGCATTGCGAGTCCGTGGAATCTTGAGGTTGGGGATTTGTCTTCGATAGGTGATAACTCGTGGGTATACGCCTTGGACAAGATAACCATTGGCGAGAAGACATGCATAGGCGAATATGTCAAGCTCCTTACGGGGTACCATGACATAGCGACATGGAATTTCCAGTTCAAGACCAAACCGATCTCCATCGGCTCATGCGTGTGGATAGCGACGGGAGCGACAGTTCTTCCTGGGGTGACGATAGGCGATGGTGCGGTCGTGGCGGCGGGAGCGGTAGTGACGAAAGACGTTGAACCGTGGACGGTGGTCGGCGGCAATCCGGCGAAGTTCATCAAGAATAGAGTGATTAGTGGCTAGTTGTTAGTGGCTAGAGTGCAGAATGAAAAAGCTTATAATAAATGCGGATGACTTCGGGCTGGACGACCATACGGTCGAGTGGACGATCAAGGGATTTGAATGCGGAGCCTTGACGAGCGCTACGATCATGGCGGGGATGCCGGCGACGGACAAGGCGGTAGCGTACGCGAAGGATCATCCGCAGTTCTCGTTTGGGGTACACTTCTACCTTGTGGATGAAGTACCGATGTGCAAGCCGGATGAGATCCCGAGCATGATAGACCCGAAGACGGGAAAGTTGTGGCAGACACGGAAATTCATCCTAAGGAATTTTGCTGGGCTGATCAGGGTAGAGGACTTGAAGCGGGAGATGCGGGCGCAGTACCTTGCAATCAAGGATGCAGGAGTGCCGATCTCGCATGTGGACGGACATGGGCATAACCACCGATTGCCGCAGTGTATCAAGGCGCTTGCGGAGCTGAAGAAAGAACTGGGATTCACAAAAATAAGACGCTGTCAGGATTTAGCCGTGGTGGGCGGCAGATTGGGACTGCTCTCACGTCTTATCAATGGCCAAATGCAAAAGAGGATTGAAAGGTCCGGCTTCACGACGACTGACCATTTCCTCATGAATGCTGGGCATACCGACGATGGTGAATGGTTCACCAAAGCACTTGAAACACTGCCTGAAGGTGTGACAGAGATAGGTGTCCATCCTGGGATGGATGAGGGTTGGCGGAAAGTTGATACGGAAGACTGTTTCCAGAATGCATGTAGTACATGTAATGCCAAGTCGATTGCCCTCATGAATTTTAATGATTTGGAGGCGTGAGGCATTGAAATTATGGTATAATGTCTTGCTCGCAAAAGTAGACATTATTATGTGTGGTTTTATTGGCATGGTTAAGTTTTAACTTCATCATTGATGCGTATGTAAAACAAGGAGAATGAGAATGACGAAGGATGAATTCCTGATACAGATGCAGGATGTATTACAGACAGACGACAACCTGACGGCTGAAACGGTCTTGGATGACCTTGCCGAATGGGATTCGCTTGCAATGATGGCGACGATGGCATTTCTGGACAAGAACTTTGGCGTAAAGGTCGGCATCAAGGATTTCATGGAAATGAACACGATGGCTGACTTGATCGCTAAAGCCGGTGTGTGATTGACATGATAAGTTTTACTGCGGAACAGCGCTTCATTGTGACGGGCGCGTCATCTGGCATCGGCGAGGGGGTTGCCCTGTTGCTGAACGAGCTCGGTGCGACCGTTATAGGCATTGGGCGTAACCAGGAACGGCTTGAAGGCATGAAGTCTAAAGCCAAGTATCCCGACAACATCTTTCTGGAGCAGAAAGACTTGGTGGAAGATATTGCGGGGTTGCCAGCATACGTAAAGGCCCTGAAAGAGAAATTCGGTAAGTTCCATGGCCTTGCATGTTGCGCAGGAATCAGCAAGGTTTCGCCTTTGCGAGCCCTTGAACTTCCGGATGTGAAGCGGATGTTTGACATTAACTTTTTCGTGCCGTTGTTCATGACTAAGGGATTTGTGGACAAACGTATAAACAATGGCGCCGGTAGTGCTGTCGTATGCATTGCGTCAATAGGGGCTATTCACTGCGATCCGGGGATGTCATCATATGACGGATCAAAAGGCGCCTTGATTTCCTCGATGCGGGCAATAGCGCGTGAAGTTGCGCCGCAGGGGGTACGTGTCAATTGCGTGTCACCGTCGTTGATTGAGACGAACATGATTGATGACGTGTCTCGACGCTATGCAGAGGGGAAATATCCCATGGGATTGGGGCGTGTCTCTGATGCGGCGAATATGATAGTGTATCTATTATCTACACAATCAAAGTGGATTACGGCGCAAAACTACGTTGTAGATTGTGGAGCTTTCTGATTAAATGAGTACTGCAACATTCAGGCATGTTCGTATTTCTGGCATTGCCGCCGTGGTGCCGGAGAATGTCATCAACATCGATGACGAGGTTGAATTCTTCAACAACGAT
>JAEEGL014025686.1_pt1 | contig 18098 bp, 15 predicted proteins | sample 9134231 | NCBI WGS metagenome assembly JAEEGL01 (sample SAMN16246548, study PRJNA631951) | gut metagenome | biome: gut microbiome; feature: rumen; material: fiber-attached | host: Bos | place: Iran: Karaj | collected 2018-10 | reverse complement strand
AAAATCCTGTCTTTATATATGTTTTATTTACTTTTTATTAATTCTTTTTGTCTTATTTATCGCATTAATAGGACATACAAGATAGCATAAATGACATCCTACACATTTTTTTGCATCAATTTTTACCTTATCATTATCAAGATAAATTGCTTGATGACCTCCATCCCTACAAGATATATAGCATCTTTTACATGATATACATTTATCATAATCAATTATAGGATAAATTATACTCTCTCTATCTAAGTTTGAAGCAGGAATTATATTATCTTTAGCAAGACCAATTATATCATTTATTGATTTATAATTATGCTTCTTTAAAAATAATTTAGTACCTAAAATTAAATCATCTATTATTCTATAGCCATATTCCATTGCTGAGGTTGTAAGCTGAACTATCCTACAGCCAAGTGATATATATTCTAATGCATCATAATATGATTCAATTCCACCAATACCAGATAATTCTACACCATCTATTTCACTTAAATCCTTAATAAATCTTAACGCAATAGGCTTAACTGCTCTACCACTATAGCCTGATATTGCAGTTTTATTTGATACATCAGGGTCTCCTACCATTGTATCAAGATTAATATTTGTTAAACATTTAATTGTATTAATTGCGGAAATACCTTTAGCTCCTGCTTTATATGAAGCTATACCTGGTAATTTAATATTCGTAATATTAGGTGTCATTTTTGCTATAATAGGTATTTTAGTTCCTTTAACTGTAGCCTTAGTAAATTTTTTAACTAATGCTTCATTACAGCCTACATCACTTCCAAGACCTTCCTTTGCCATTTGAGGGCAAGAGAAATTACATTCAATTAAATCAGCTCCTGCATCAGTTACTAATGAAGCTAATTTAGTCCATTCTTCTTCCTCTTGACCCATTATTGAGGCAATAATTACTTTATTAGGAAATTCTTTTTTTAATTTTTTAATTATATCCAAATTATATTCAACGCTATATTCAGATAATTGTTCTAAATTCTTAAAGCCAATAAATGAATTATTATAATCATTTATCGTACTAAATCTTGGTGAAACCTCTTTAGAATTATAAAAGCTTATAGTTTTTGTAACTACTCCCGCAAAGCCCATTTCTAAGGCTCTTTTACACATCTTGTATGTTGCAGTAACAATAGATGATGATAAAAAGAATGGATTTTCACATTTAACATTTAAAAATGTTGTTTCAAGTGAAATATCTGATACATTTATATCTTCTTCTTTAATTAATTTTATTGCATCCTGTATTCTTACTTTTTTATCAAAATGAATACAATTATTTTCACAATATCCTTCACATTTTAAACAAATATCTTTTTTAATATCCTTTAAAGCTCCTAATTCATTATTAAATCTTAAAGATCTTAACATATTACTTGGTTTAAAATTATTTGGGCATGATTTATCACATTTCGCATCATAACATAATAAGCAAGATGATGATATTATTTTTAAAATATTATTCATTTTATTACCCCCTTTTTAAAATTATAACAAAAAGAAAAAAAAGAAAAAATGGGCTTAGCCCATTTATTGTTCTAAATTAATATAATTTTCCATTATATTTAATACATTAGATATACCTTTTTTCTTTTCACTTGATGTAACAATTACATGATCTTTTTCTACATTAAATGAAGATAAAACATTATCTAAATTCTTTTTATAATCTTTATTTTTAACCTTATCAGCTTTAGTTAAAATGATATATGATTCTTTATTAGTTTCTTTTAAATAATTAAACATAATAATATCATTTTCCTGTGGTGGGATTTTAAAATCCACAAGTAAGAAAGAACATTTTAATGATAATCTTTTATTTAAATATTCTTCTATCATTTTACCATATGTTTCTTTTTTATTTTTTGATACTCTTGCATAACCATAGCCAGGAGCATCAACTAAATAAAATGAATCATTTAATAAATAAAAATTTAATGTGTCTGTCTTACCAGGATTTGATGATACTCTAGCTAAAGATTTTCTATTAGTTAGAGCGTTAATCAAAGATGATTTACCTACATTTGATCTTCCTAAAAATAAAAATTCACTTTTACCTTCTTCTGGCATTCCAGCAAGACTTACTGCAGATATAATAAATTCTGATTTTTTAATATCCATTTTTTACTCCAAATTAAAATTTAATATTTTCGCAATAGGCATAAATTCTTCTTTATTTAATACTGCACTACCTATATCTGCATGGGTATTATCACCATGACAATCTGATCCTGCAGATTTTAATAAATGATATTTATCTGCAAGCATATCAAAATATGCTTCATCGTTTTTTATATTTGCATATCTTGTTTCAATTCCATCAAAGCCAAATTGTAATATTTCTTCAACTAATTCTCTTTTTTTAATTAAGCATGGATGAGCAAGGATGGCAATTGCGTTTTCTTCTCTAATTAATTTTAATCCTTCTTCAACTGTCATTTTAGTTGAAGGAATATAAGCTTTAGAATCTTTTGATGTGTAATATGCTGCATCTGCATAAGAAATATTATTTTCTTCTGCAATATTTCTCATCATATTCGCTCTTGTAATAACATTATCCTTTAAAAGCTTATCTAAATTAATTTTAATATGATAAATATCTCTAATATTTTCCATCATTTTGATTGCACGTTTTCTTCTATTTTCTTTATTTAAAATAGAAAATTCAAGCATTCCTTTTGGAATAATATTATCTTTAAATAAGGTAATAATATGAACACTTTCACCTTTATATTCTGTTGAAAGCTCCATACCTTTTATTATTTTGACATTTTTACCTTCTGCAAGATGACATATCTCATCACAACCAAATACTGAATCATGATCTGTTAATGCGAAAATATCTACATGATTTTTTATTGCTCTATCTATAAGTAAAGACGGTGATAAAACACCGTCACTATAATTTGTATGATTATGAAGATCTACTTTCATCTTTTCCATCCTTTAAATCAAGCATAAAATCAACTTCAGTTAATATATCCTTTATTTGCTGAAATTTTAATAATTTGATTGCTTCTTCTCTAGTATATAATTTTGCTTGTTTAATATGGCTATCAATTGGTGATAATTCTTGTTCATTTTCATCAAAATATCCCAAGAAAAAAGTTACTTGCTTCAATGAATGACCAAGTACAACATATTTAATAGTTCTTTTAAAATTAGGAATAAGGGTGGCGTCTATTCCTGTCTCCTCTTTTATTTCCCTAAGTGCACAATCTGTTACACTTTCACCATGCCTTATATGCCCTTTAGGAAAGCCATATGATCCATTAGGTTCTACAATAAGAACATAATATCTAATGCCTTCCTTTTCTGTATAAAGCACTGCCCCCGAAGAGAATTCCTTCTTTGTTATCTTATTCATATAATGCCTCTACAGCATTAATAATATCATATAATGATATTTTTTTAAACTATTATATATTTTTATTTGAAATAGATATTGCACATTTTAATCCATCTAGTGCTGAAGATGTGATTCCACCTGCATAGCCTGCACCTTCACCAATAGGATAAATGCCTTCAATATTAGATTGATATTCTTTATCTCTTAAGATTCTTACTGCAGATGATGAACGAGTCTCAGGTGCAATAATTATTGCATCATCATCCGCAAAGCTTTTAATTTTTTTATCAAATTCTTTTATTCCATATCTTAAATTTTCTATTACAAAATCTGGTAAAAAAGACAAATCATTCATAACTATTCCATGAGGATAGCTTGTCTTAATACTTCTTTCTTCTTTTGCTACAGAACCTTCTAAAAATGCTTTAACTAAATTAGCTGGAGCTTTATAATCTTTAGATATTTCATAAGCTAATTTTTCATATTTTTCTTGATATAAAATGCCATCTAATGGACTATTTGAAATATTATAATCATCAGGTCTTACATCAACTAATAAAGCTGAATTTGAATTAATATTATCTCTTTTATTATTACTCATTCCATTAGTAACAATAGCTTCTTTATCTGAAGTAGATGCTAAAACATAACCTCCTGGACACATACAAAAAGTATAGATACCACGACCATTATTATGTGTTGCAAGTTTATAATATGATGATGGTAAATAATCTTTATATTTACCATATTGTGCAAAATCAATTTTATCTTTTAAATGTTCAATTCTAACACCCATTGAAAATTGTTTTTGAATCATATTTAATTTTAAATCATTATATAAATATCTTATTGTATCTTTAGCTGAATGACCTAATCCTAAAATTAAATTTTTAGTATTTAAATTAATATTTTCATCATTTTTATTATTTTTAATAATAACATTTAAAATATCATTATTCTTTTTAACATTAATAAATGTATGATTAAAATAAAAAATACCACCTAATTTAATGATTTCTTCTCTAATATTTTTAACTACCTTAGCTAAATAATCAGTTCCAATATGTGGATGTGATTCATATAAAATATCTTCTTTTGCACCATGAATATAAAATTCATTTAAGATAAATCTTATTAATGGATCATTTAAATTAGTTACTAATTTACCATCAGAAAAAGTTCCTGCCCCACCTTCACCAAATTGAACATTTGAATCAGGATTTAAGATTCTATTTTCTAAGAAATTTTTAACATCATTTTCTCTATCTTCTATTTTGCTACCACGTTCTACAATAATTGGCTTTGCACCACATCTTGCAAGATATAATGAGGCAAACATACCGGCAGGACCAAAGCCTACAATTATAGGTGATAGACCATTCCAAGGCTTATATTCAAGATTAATATTAGGATATTCAAATATTTTTAAATTCTTTAATTTTTTATCTGTTTTAATAATTATTTTGTAAACAAAATAAATATTATCTTTTTTTCTTGCATCAATTGATTTATGGTATATTTCATATTCAAAATCATTAATTTTTAAAAATGATTTTAAAATATTTTTTAAATCTCTTTTATCATCAACTTTTATTTTAAAATCATTTAATAAATAATTCATGAATACTTTCTCCTACTATAATTGATGTAATAAATGAAAACATTAAATTATAGCCTCCACATATACCATCAACATCAATTACTTCACCAGTGAAATAAATATGATTATCTTCTTTTAATGATAAATCATCATTTAAGCATTTTAATGATATGCCACCATGTGAAACTTGAGCATATTCAAAATCATATGTATCTTTTATTTCAACAATAAAATTATGAATATCTATGTTATTATTAATGACATAATTAAATAATCTTGGAGGTAAAATAGATTCTAAATCTTCATAAGATTTACCTGGTAATAAATCAAGTAAAACATATGTATTATTTTTATCTTTTAAATCATTATAAAATGATGATAAATTCATTATACATATACCAGATATACCATCTTCTTTAAACATTACTTCACCTATTTCTTTATGAATAAGCTTTTTATTTTTATATAAAGATGATACACATTTCATTCTTACACCTTTAATAGATGAAAAATCTTTATTAGTTTTAAAGCCTATTAGAGATGGCTTAAATTCATTAAAAATAACACCAGGCATTTTGATAAATGAATTATCAAACACCTTAGGCATTGAAGCTGGACTACCTATAGATATAATTACATAATCATAAGGATCTTTATGATCATTAATATAATATTTATCATTATTTTTATTGATATTTTTAACTTCTTCTTCAATAATATTATTTTTAGTTTTCTTAAGTAAGATATTTAAGACACTTTCACTTGCTTCACTAATAGGATACATTCTTCCTTCATCTATAGTTTTTGTATAAATATGAAGCTCATTAAATAAATTAAATAATTTCTTTTGATAAGACTTAACGATATTTAATGCTTGATAATTATGATGATAAGAATATTCATTTAATATTTCATTTGAAATATTACATTTACTATTACCTGATAGTAATATCTTTCTTCCTATTTTTCCAGCATTAAAAATATCATATGAAATATCATATTTAGATAAAATATTTCCAAGCATTAAGCCTGAGGCTCCTGCACCTATGATTGCGACTTTCATATATCCTCCAAAAGATAGATAAATTATAACATAAAAATGTTAATATATAAATAAAGCCTTGGATTTTAGTCCAAGGCTCATATTTTTTATTAACGATTTTGATTTAATTCAAGATCGATATTGAATACTCTCTTTTTGTATTTTTCGATCTTATCATCAATTGGGTTAAGTCTAGAAGCAAGCTCTCTCTTCTTTGTAACGATTTGCTTCTTAATCTTATTCAATTGATCTAAATAAGCTGTTCTTTCCTTGTTAGAATATGTAGGATTATCTTTTAATACAGATAGACGTACAGATTCTTCTTCAAGTTTCTTAAGTTCATTAAGCTCTTCCATCTTAAGCTTAGAGTTTTCAAGTTCGAAAATTTCATGGTCAAGTTTTTGTCTTTCATCAAGAAGTTGTTGCTTTTCTTCTTGGTGTTCTTCCCAGTATTTTGCATTCTTGAATTTTTGGTCAACCCTATCACGCTTACGGATATCAACGAATTTATCTTCAAGTTTCTTCTTAGCTTGTTTAATAAGTTCAAGACGTTTATTACGTTCACTCATTGAACACTTAACAGTAACTTTAACCTTACCGTTAGATTGAACTGTATGACCACAGTTACGGATAATAGCTTCATGCATCTTAACGATATTAGATAAGATAGCTGTAACTGTACCATGCTTCTTTGCGATATCCATTAAATAGTTCCATGCAAAGATACATGCATCTTGAATTTCAATGAATTTAGCATAAGCTGCTTCAGTTTGTTTTTCAGGACGTTTACCGAAATCTTTGATTTGATTCTTAGAAATAGATGTAACGATAGCTGAAATGTTAGAAGCTAATTTATCTTCATATTGAGAAAGTTGTACACCGAATGTTTGGTTAGCTTTTCTCATCATTGGATCAACGTATTCAATTTTATCAATAACTTTTTGGAAATTTTCGTTTGATGGTTTATCAACGAATGCTTTACAATTCTTTAAAATATATGCAACAGCGATATCAATACAGTTTGTTCTAACTGTGAATTGATAATCTTCAACTTCGTCTTTAGCTGCGTTAACTAAACATGTATTCCAACAGTTAATAGATTCAAGGAATCTGAATTTATCGCCGTCAGTTTGCTTACCAGCACAGTTACCTTTCATCAACCAAGCATCTGAGTTAGTTGAATCAAGTTCGATAATTCTATTTGCATAATTTTCAGCATCAGAATAGTTTTCAGAATCGAATGCGTTTTGTGCTAAAACGAATAAGTTCTCAATCATCTGAGCTTGAGAAACACCCATACCAGGACGTGTTTCTAAATTTTGTTGTTGTAAAACTGGAGATGGCTTTGGAGCTGCAGTTTGTTGAACTGGAGTTGAAGTTCTTGGTTTTACAACTACTTTCTTTATAATAACAGGTTTTTTGCCTTGAACAACTTGGGGTTGTTCTTGGTCCCTTCTTACATTAGATATAATTCTCTTTGCAGCTTGGTCCTTAGTTTGAACTTGAGCGCCTTGACGAGGTGCTACAACAACCTTTCTAACAACTGTAGGTCTTGTAGGTCTTCTTACAGCATTCTCATCGTCATCTGCTAAAGCACTATCAGCTGAAGATGAACTATCAGAAACTTCTTTCATCATGTCTCTTGCTTCTTCAATAGTATATTTTGCGCCACATACCTGACAAACAAAGAATCCTTCGACTTTTAAGAAATCTGACTCACCGCAAAGGTCACAAACAATTTTTTTCATCGGTCATAATTCTCCTTTTTTGAAAGATTAAGATCATGACGGTTTATGAAAGCGTTTATATTTTTGTTTATAAAAACTCCCATATTAATTTTTTAACAAAATTTTTTTATTTTACCGCCAAACGTAATAGAACAATTTTTTTAATATGTTTTATAAGTTTCCACACTAAAAACAATGTTTCCCATACTCTTACGAATATTATAACAAAGGAAAATTTTATTTTCAAGACATAAACTACTAATTTTTGCGTAATTTACGCGACTTTTGTTAATTTTTTTAAGGAAATATTACTTATTTTCATTTTTTCTTAATTCAGCAAGTTCTAATACGAGTTTCTCGGTCTTTTCCCAGCCTAAGCATGGATCTGTAATAGATTGACCATACACGCCACCATTTACGTCTTGTGCACCATCAACTAAATATGATTCGATCATTAAACCCTTAACATATTTGAATACTTCTTCATCATGTCTTGTTGAATGTAATACTTCTTTTGCAATACGAATTTGTTCAGCAAATTTCTTGCCTGAATTTGAATGGTTACAGTCAATAACAATTGCTGGATTTTGATATTTATCAGCTGGATACATCTTAATAACACGTTTAATATCTTCATAGTGATAATTAGGTATAGTAATACCATATTTATTAACACTACCACGTAAAATAACATGTGTAAATGGATTACCTGTAGTATCTACTTCCCAGCCTCTATATGTAAATGTATGTGGATGCTGAGCTGCAAAAACCGAATTCATCATAACACTATAATCACCTGATGTAGGGTTTTTCATACCAACAGGTACATCAACACCTGATGATACCAATCTATGGAATTGGTTTTCTACAGATCTTGCACCTACTGCAACATATGAAATAATATCTGATAAATATTCATGGTTTTCAGGGTAAAGCATTTCATCTGCAGTTGAGAATCCTGTTTCTTGTAAAACAGACATATGAAGCTTTCTTACCGCAACAATCCCGTGAACCATATCAGCTTTCGCAGTTGGATCAGGTTGATGAAGCATACCTTTATATCCTTCACCTGTTGTTCTTGGCTTATTTGTATATATTCTTGGAATAATAAAGATTTGGTCTTTTACTTTTTCTTGTAAGCCTTGAAGTTTTTTACAATATTCTAATACTGCATCTTCTCTATCAGCTGAACAAGGACCAATGATTAGTAATAATCTATTATCCTTACCTTCAAATATATCTTTTATTTGTCTATCATTATCAAGCTTTTTCTCAATTGATTTCTTATCAAGTGGAAATAAAGCTTTGAGTTCATCTGGTTCAATTACTTTTCTTTTGTATTCCATATTAAACCTCCAAAAAAATTCTATAATAGTATATCACAATTTCCATACATATTTCATCAAAAAATACAAAAATTTTATTTTAATCATGGTTTTTTAAACTACATATAATAAAAATGATAAAATTTTTATTTTTTAATATTTGAAATTGTAATTTTATAAATACTAAGTTATAATTTAAAAGAATTATTTCTATTTTATATTAAGGAGAAAAATATGGACGAGAAGAAAGCTTTAAATGACTGGCTAAATGAATTTTTAAATATTAAAATTAATGATTATGATCATTTACCAGATATAGATTTATATATTAATCAGGTTATTAAATATGTTGATTCAATGATGGAGCCATATAAAGATAATTTACAGGATGTACAAATTACATCTAATATGATAAATAATTATGTTAAAGGTGAATTGATTCCTTCTCCTTTAAAGAAAAGATATTATCGTGAACATTTATCAAGAATATATGAAGTATTAACACTTAAAAAAGTATTATCAATGACTGAAGTTAAACAAATTGAAGATGAAAGATATAAAGAAGGAACTAAGCCTTCTGATGTATATGATGATTTCAATCGTAAATATAAAACAGAAATTGAAGCAGTTACTTCTGATACTTTTTCTAAATTAGATGATATTAAAGATGATAATGATTATGAAGCATATATTAATCTAGCTACTGAATATGCGATGATATCTACTATTTATGCAACAATAGCCAAAAAGATTTTATATATTACAAGACATATAAAAGAAATTAAAGAAAATGAAGAAAAAGAAAAAGAGCTTCTAGATGAAGCTCATAAAAAGAAAAATTAAGGGAAACAAATCCCTTAATTTTTTTATTCTCTAATATTTCCTTCACCTTCAATTACATATTTATAAGTTGTAATTTCTCTTAAGCCCATAGGACCTCTTGCGTGAAGCTTAGATGTAGAAATACCAATTTCTGCACCAAATCCGAAGCATCCACCATCTGTGAATCTTGTAGATGCATTATGATATACACATGCTGAATCAATACCATTGAAGAATTTTGATACATTTTCTTTATTATTAGATAAAATACAATCACTATGATGAGTTGAATGATTATTGATATATTTGATTACATCATCAATATTATTCATACTCATAACAGATAATATTAAATCATTATATTCAATATCAAATTCTTCTTCTTCGCATACATCGCATTTAATGATTTTAGCTAATTCTTTAGTAGCTAACATTTTCACATTATTTTCTTTCATTTTTTCATTTAATAATGGTAAAAATTTTTTAACTATATCTTCATTAATAATGATATGCTCAATCGCATTACATACTGATGGTCTTGATACCTTCGCATTAGTAATAACCTTTAATGCCATATCAAAATCTACATCTTTATCTACATAAATGAAATTATTTCCTGCACCTGTTTCAATATAAGGTATTTTTGCATTTGAAATAATATATTTAATAAATGATCTAGATCCTCTTGGGATTAATAGGTCAATATAATCCTTTTTAGTGATGATTTCATCTGTTGTTTTTCTATCTGTTGAATCAACAAATGTAATAACATCAGGATCAACAATATCCTTTATTGCATCCTTCATTACTTTAGTTAATATCCTATTTGTATTTATTGCATCAGATCCACCCTTTAATACTGATGCATTTTTTGTCTTTAAGCATAGACATGCAATATCAACTATTACATTAGGTCTTGCTTCAAAAATAGCTAAAACAACACCAAATGGTACTCTAACTTTTTTAATATTAAGACCACTAGATGTAAATTCTTCTACAATTTCACCAATATGATTAGGTAATTTTAATAATACATCAATACTATCACATAGACCCTTAATTCTTTTTTCATTTAATAATAATCTATCTAGCATAGATGTAGATAATTTACCTTTAGCATTTTCATAATCTTTTTCATTTTCTTTAATTATTTGATCTTTATTTTTAAGTAAAGCTTCCTTAATATTTACAAGACATATACTAATATCTTCATCACTTAATTTTTCAAGTTTATAAGAAGCTTCTTTACATTTTTTTAATTCATTATCCATTTTCTTTATCCTTAAATACAACCAAATCATCCGCATGAATGACTTGTTCCTTATCCTTATAACCTAAAATATCTTTAATTTCTTTAGAATTATGACTCATAATCTTTTTAATTTCATATGAACCATAATTAGTAATTCCTTTCGCAATAATATCTTTATTTGAATCCTTAACATCAATTACATCACCAGCTAAAAATTCACCTTCACAATCAATAATACCTATCGGTAGTATTGAAACCTTTTTAGATGGTGATAATTTATTATTAAGATTATCATTAATAATTATTGCACCCTTACTTCTTGTATCATAAATTAACCAAGAAGTTTTATGAGGCATTTTTTTATTATCATAAAATAATGTTCCTAAATTCTTATCATTAACAATTTCATATAATTTATTAATTTTATTTGCATTCATAATCATTGTTTTACAACCAGAATTTGAAGCAATTTCTGCAGCGCGAATCTTTGTAGCCATGCCACCTGTACCAACAGATGTTTTAGATGATCCTGCCATCATTTTAATTTCATCAGTAATTGATTTTACTTCAGATATAAATTTAGCATCTTTATTTTCTTGAGGGTTAGAATCATATAAACCATCAATATCAGATAAAATAATTAACATATCTGCATCAACTAAAGGACAAATTAAGCTTGATAATGTATCATTATCTCCTACTTTAATTTCATCTACAGATACAACATCATTTTCATTAATAATAGGAATAATATTATTTTCAATCATGGTATTTAAACATGATTTTAAATAATTAATTCTTTTTCTTGATTGAAAATCATCATGAGAAAGTAACACTTGACCTGATTTAATTTTAAATACGTCAAATGCTTTATTATAATTTTCCATTAATTTAGCTTGTCCTACTGCGGCACAAGCTTGCTTTAAAGATAATGTTTTAGGCTTTGAAGATAATCCTAAAACATTTCTTCCTACCGCAATTGCCCCTGATGAAACAAGGATTGGATGACAGTTATAATCAAGTAATGTCTTTAATTGTTTAGATAATTCATACATCATTGGTTCATTAATAGATAAATCTTGATTTACTAATGATGATGAACCTATTTTGATGATGATAGTTAAATTATTTTTCATAAAAAAAACCTCATATATAATTATATATTAATATATAAATAAAAACTATTTATTTTTTTTGACTCTCAATAATTTATTAATAAATTCTTCATTTGTGAAATGCTTTTGATATCTATCACCATATACAAAATGGGCACCAATAGATTTAACCTCTTCTACATCATTATCACAATCTATCGCATTAAAGATAACTTTAATATTGTGATTATTACATATATTTAATATTTCTTCACCAGATTTAATACTATTTTTGTGATAATCATAAATATAATATTCACATCTATCATTTAATACATCTGATAGATCAAATGATGCTAAATGAAATTTATTATTTTTTAATAATTTATAAGATTCTTGCTTTAAATTATTACCATTAATAATTAATTTAGAAGGATTAATTTTTAATCTTTGTGCTTCTGTAATGATATATGATGCAAGCTTATCATCGATATTTAATGATATTAAATCAAATATATATGGCACAAATGCTTCTTTATTTATTTCTTTTTGTAAATGAGCTATATCATTAAATAAATATCTAATAATATAATAATCAAATTCAGATTCTAATCCTCTTTTTCTTAATAATTTAACAATATCATTTAATGAATAATCCATATTAGTTAATTTAGGATTTAAATATAAGAAATTAATAACTCCCTTTTCTACATTTATAACCTGTCTATAATATAGATCTATTTTCTTATTATCTAAAGCTTCACAAATACTTTTAACATAATAATTTTCTTCATGTCTTTCTCTTGATAAATCATTATCAAAATGAGCTATTCTAATATCATCTAGAGGCATCTTTTTCGCATCTATTAAGGCATCATTAGCTCTATCAATAATTATTGATATTAATTCTGATGTATTACGATATTTTAATACATCCTGTCTTGTAACACGATAAATACCTACATCAAAATGAACTGATAGACGATAATTATAATCCTGTAATTCCTTCATTAAAGGACTTAATATCTTTTTAATATCATTTATAGATACTCTTTTATCTGTTACAGATCTAAATACTAAAACAAAATTATCTTGATAAAAATGATATAAATTTGCATTATAATAAGATTCTATTTTCTTATTTAAGAATTTTGCAACAAGCTTAATTAAGCCTGTTTCAAATGAATAACCATAATACATTTTATATGTTTTAAAATCTCTAATGTTAATTGATGCCACGCATACACGTTCAAGTGATGCAAGGGCGGATAGGTCAACATTGAATTTAACTTCATTTTCAATCTTTGATACAGGATTAATATATGCAAGCTTTTTTAATTCTTCATGCTTCTTTCCTTCATTTGTAATATCTTCAATTAATGATAATAAATATATATTACCATCTAATTCTATTTGATAAAAAGATTCTTTAATATCCTTTAAGATACCATTTGCATTATATTTATAAGTAATAGTTTTATTATTAATATCATTTTTTAAAAATTCATCATGGAAATTTTTATATAATACTTTATCATTATTATCTACATTATAAATAAAATCATCAAATGTAATATCTGATAAAGAATCAAATATTTCTTTAGCTTTATCATCTAAATGAATATAATAATTACTTTCTTCTTTTATACCAAGAGTCATATTATCAAGAATAGTAAATAATTTTTGATTCTTATATGAAAAATCATTTTTAATCATATAATATGAAAATCTTGATGTAATAAATGATGTAAATATTTTTAATGATTCATAAACCATTTCTTTATCTAAAAATGAATTAGATGAGAAAAATGTTAATGAAGCTTTTCCTTCAAGCTCATCAGATATTGGAAATGATATTGCATAATTATCATTCATAGCTTCATCATTTCTAATATCTATATCATATAATCTTGATGCTTGATCATAAGATGATTCTACTTCATTTTCTAATGAATAATATGAAATAGTATTTTTAATATCATCTAATAAAGGTGATTTATCATATAATCTTTCAGCTTTAAAATAAAGACCATGATAAATATTATCAAAATATAAGAAATAAGCTTCTTCAATATTAAAATATTTAGTTATTTCAATTAATGATAATCTTAAATATTCTCTAAATTTTAAATCTTTAGATAATAAATTTAATTTTTTAAATATATTAGATAAATCATCATATGTTTTAGATACTAAAGCTATAGATGTTTCTTCTTTTTTCTCTTTAATTCCAATAATTGGATTATCATTTTCTTCTTTATTTAAAATATCTAAGTTAGATACTATATTTAATTCTTCATATTTTTTAACTGGTATAACTACTTTTATTTCTTCATCTTTTTTCTTTTTCTTTTTAGGCTTATCATCAATTAATTTTAAATAATCATCTTTTAAATCTAAATAATTTTGTGTTAATAATTTAGAGCCTGTAGTTTGATATAAATAAAGTGATGCATCAATAAATTCTAATGATTCTTTAGGATATTCATTAGATATTAAATCTGCACAATCAGCTTCAAAAATAGATGCCTTTTTAGTATCTCCTAATTTTAAATATGAATTAATTGCTAAAGAGGCAATTTTTAATTTATGAGGAATTATATCAATATTTTTATATAATTCATTGCATGAAGAAATAACTTTTAAATATTGTCCTTTTTGATAATCAATATAATTTTTATTAATTAATATTATTTCTTCATTATTAATATCTATTTTAGATCTATAATATTCTAATAATTCATCTGATAATGGTAAATATGAATCATAATCTCTTTCATCAAAATAGATTTTAGCTAAATTTTCTTTCGCTAAAATAGCTTCTTCTTTAGTAATATCATCAGATAAATATTGTTTTAAAATAGCTTTAGCATTTTCTTTATCTTTTTTTAATAAATAATAATTAATTCTATCTTTTAAATATAAGCTAGATTTAGAAATAGGTAGATATTTCTTTTTAAGTTCAATAAAATTATCTGCTTGTTCAAATAATGATAAAGATAATGTTATATTTATTATTCCATCTAGGGTAATAATGATAGATTCATTATCCATTCTATCAAAATAAGGCATGTAATCTGCAAGCATTTTAATTGCCTTATTAGGCTCACCTAAAAATGAAATTATTTCAGCTTTATATTTTAAAGCGGCCATAAATTCGTTTGAATACATAATAGATTTAGAAAGATATAAATCTATCTTTTTTATTGAAGATTCAGTTTTAGAAAGATTTAATACCTCATTTAAATTCATATTACTCCCAGTTTAACTTAATAGTTTTTATTATATTATCATTAAAATAAAAATTAATATTATCATTATCTAATATTGCATAAAATCCATCCTCATATGAGCCTGGATTTATAAATAAAATATCATTATCTACAAATGAATCTTGATAATGTGTATGACCAAAGATAACTAAATTTACATTTTGACTTCTTGCATATAATGATAAATTTAGATAGCTTGATTTAACATTTTTTGTATGTCCATGTAATAATAATATTTTTTTATCATTTAATTTTAATATATATTCATCATCACCATGAAAATCACAATTACCTTTAACAAATATGGCATTATTTCTTAATAATGTTTCATATTCATGTCCCATATCTCCTGCATGTAGGACATAATCATATTTATCAAAATTAATATCTAATTTTCTTGAATGGCTATCTGATAATATTAAAATCTTCATCTAACATACCTCTTAATTTTCTAATAGCTTTAGCTCGATGAGATACTAAATTTTTAGTTTCTAAAGGAATTTCGGCAAATGTTTTTTTAAATTCCTTGAAATAAAAATATGGATCATATCCAAAGCCATTAGTGCCTTTTCTTTCATCAATGATTTCACCTTCACATATTTCTTTTGAAATAAGATATAAACCATTCGGAAAATAAACACATATTGCACAAACATATCTTGCATATCTATCTTTAATACCTTTTAAATTTTTAATTAAAAGGCTATTATTATCTTCATCATTATGTGTTCCTGCATATCTTGCTGAATAAATGCCAGGTGCATAATTTAGGGCACGTACTTCTAATCCTGAATCATCTGAGATAGCAATACAATTTAAATCTCTTGATACCTGTCTTGCCTTAATTAAGGCATTTTCTTCAAAGGTAGTACCATCTTCAATAATTTCTTTATCATAATTTATTTCTTTTAATGTTAAAAATTCTAAATCTTTATTATTAAATAATGATTTAAATTCTTTAACTTTATTTATATTATTTGTAGCAAAAACAATTTTTTTCATTTCAAAAAACCTCATCATTATATTTTATCATAAAATATAATTAAAATGAATAAAATTAAAAAATTAGACAACTATTTATTTTTGTATTATAATTATTTTGGTGATGAATATGAAAAAAGCGGCTTATCCAGGATCTTTTGATCCATTTACTAATGGACATTTAGATGTAATAAAAAGAATATCTAAAATGTTTGATGAGGTACATATTGTTGTATCAAATAATATTATGAAAAAATATTCTTTTACTACTGAAGAAAGAGTACAAATGATTAAGGATTCTATTCCTAATTTAAATAATGTAGTTGTAGAGCCTTATGATGGTCTTGTTGTACAATATTGTAAAGAAAATGATATTGATATTATTGTAAGAGGCATGAGAAATTATTCAGATTATGAAACTGAATTCTCTTTATTCCAATACAATCGTGCAATCTATCCAAAGATTGAAACTATATTATTAATGCCTACTACAAAGAATTTAATGGTATCTTCTTCTTCAATTAAGGAGCTTGTAGCCTTTGGGGTAGATATTTCAAATTATGTACCAAAAGAAATTGTAGAAAGAGTAATTGATAAATATAATATTAAAAAATAGGATTTCGGTATAGTGAACCCATAAAATTGGACTCTGTATAAAATTAATTTAATATTACTTGATTTAAGGATTGATGTCTATACATTATAGGTGTCAATCCTTTTAATTTTGTACTAATACGTTTATTGTTGTAATATTCTATGTATTCTTTCATTGCTATTTCAAGTTCATCTAATGACTCGAATTCATATTCATGTCCATAAAACATTTCGTTTTTCATTGTTCCAAAAAAGATTTCCATTACGCAGTTATCATAACAGTTACCTTTTCTAGACATACTTTGTTTTATTCCTCGTTTAGATAACTTATCTCTATATTGTTTCATTTGATATTGCCATCCCTGATCAGAATGGAATATTAGTCCTTTAAGATTTTTATGCTTTTTGAAAGCTATATCTAGCATATCCGTAACCTGTTTAAAATTGGGATTCTTTGATATCACATATGAAACTATCTCTCTATTATGAACATCAATAATTGGAGATAGATATAGTTTACCAGCTGCGATATGAAACTCGGATACATCAGTACTCCATATCTGATTAACGCCTGTTGTAGTGAAATTTCTTTCATAATATGTTTTATTGTTTTCTTCATCTACCACTTTTGTTAGAAGTAGATTCTTACAAGTCTTTCCAACTTCACCTTTATAAGATTTATATTTTGCTTTTGGTTGAACTCCATATAGATTTAATAATTTCATTAATCTCTTTACTCGTTTATGATTAATTTTATATTCTCTATTTTTAAGTTCTAATGTAACTCTACGATAGCCATATCTAGATTTATTTTCTTTGAAAATAGTTTTTATAAGCTCTTTTAACTCATAATCTTTATCTTCACGTGAATATGTATTTATCGTGTAAAAATAAGTAGATTTTGATATTTTAAAGAAACTTAACATTGCTTTCAAGGTATATTTATGCCTTGATTCATATACCACTCTTATTTTTTCTTGTTTTGTTGCTGTTGTCTTTGTTGAACCAAGGCTCTCAATTTTTTT
>JAEEGL011859039.1_pt1 | contig 18098 bp, 16 predicted proteins | sample 9134231 | NCBI WGS metagenome assembly JAEEGL01 (sample SAMN16246548, study PRJNA631951) | gut metagenome | biome: gut microbiome; feature: rumen; material: fiber-attached | host: Bos | place: Iran: Karaj | collected 2018-10 | reverse complement strand
GCTGCCGCCGAGATTGGTGCTGGATCCGGCCTGATGCGGTCTGATCGCGGGGCATTGCACCGGACGTTGGAGACATTTCATCACCAAGGAAGCTTTCGTCCGATATCCCGAGGGGCCGCTGGACATGCGTCTGAATCTGGACAAGGTCAATTCCTCAATGGTCAGCGCGGAGCATCTGGAGCATCTTATCGAAGTGGATGGCGTGCGGTATATCCAGGTGCATCCGACGTTTCTGTACGAAAGTCTCTGGAGCCTGGGGGTGCTCCTTTTGCTCCTGTTCATGACGAAGCGCAAAAAGTTTGACGGACAGATCTTTCTGCTGTATCTGATCGGCTACGGCGTCGGCCGCTTCTGGATCGAGGGACTGCGGACCGATCAGCTGCAGATCGGGAGCACGGGGATCGCCGTCTCTCAGGTCCTTTCCGCAGTGCTGGCGGTCGGAGCTGCCGTACTGATGATCCGGGAACTGCGGCGGAAGAAGCTGATGGAGCAGGCTGTGGAAGCACTGGCCGGCGAACTGAAAAAGGCTGTGGAAGCGGAAAAAACGTCTTCCGGAGACTCTTCGGAGGGCTAAAAATCTATATTTGGTAGGGCGGGGCAGACTTCGCCCTGCGAGGCTACAAAATCTGCTTTCCGGAAACGGAAGAAGAGGCGGAAAACCACGGTTTTCCGCCCTTTTTTGATGCTCAAAAAACTTTCCTTTTTTTTCAAAAAAAGCTTAAAAAACGCTTGATTTTCCCGCAGATACCCGGTAGAATATGAGGCAGAAGGGAGGAAAGTGGCACGAAGTGGTTCAAAGTGGCACATTCCCCGGAAAGGAGAGCAGCTGATATGCTGATGGGTGAGTACAATCACGCCCTGGATGCGAAGGGCCGGATCATTATCCCGTCCCGGCTCAGAGAAGAGCTGGGCGAGCACTTCGTGGTCTGCAAAGGCATGGACGGCTGTCTCTTCGCATTTCCCATGGAAGGATGGGAAAAACTGGTTGGCAAGCTTCAGGCCCTGCCCTTAACCAATAAAGCCGCACGCAAGTTCTCCCGATATTTTTTAGCAGGTGCGGCCGATGTGGAGCCGGACAAGCAGGGCAGGGCCTTACTTCCCCAGACGCTGCGGGAGGCGGCGCATCTGGAGAAAGATGTCGTCCTCTGCGGCGTGGGAGACCGCCTGGAAATCTGGTCCAGAGACGCCTGGACGGCAGAATCGCACTATGAAAATATCGATGAATTAGCGGAGATGATGGCGGAGCTTGGGATCTGATCCCTCTGCTTCGGCAAAGGAGCCAGAATGGAATTCACACATACGCCCGTCCTCTTAAGGGAGTGTCTGGAAAGTCTGAATATTGAAGCGGACGGCGTCTATGTGGATGGCACCGTCGGCGGCGCCGGTCATGCGGGAGAAATTTTCCGGATGCTTTCTCCGGAAGGCATGCTGATTGGCATCGACCGGGATGACGAAGCGCTGGCAGCGGCAGATGCCCGGCTGAAGACGCTGGCCGCCGAGCTGGAAGCAAGCCGCGGAGAACATGCTCCCTATACGCTGGTCAAGGCCAATTACGGCGATCTGCCGCAGGTCATGCAGGAACTGGCTGTTCCGCGGGCCAACGGTATTCTCCTGGATCTGGGCATTTCCAGCTATCAGATAGACAATCCCGAACGGGGCTTTTCGTACCTGAAGGATGCTCCGCTGGACATGCGGATGGATACTTCCGAAAGTTTTACGGCGGCGGATCTGGTCAACAGCTACAGCGAGTCGGAGCTGACGCGCATCCTGCGGGACTACGGCGAAGAAAGGTTCGCAAGCTTCATCGCCCGGCGGATCGTCCTGGCCCGCCAGAACAAAGCAATCACCACGACCGGGGAGCTGGTGGATATCATCCGCAAGGCCATCCCCATGAAATATCAGAAAATCGGCGGCGGCCATCCCGCGAAGCGCAGCTTCCAGGCGATCCGCATCGAACTCAACCATGAACTTACTACCCTGGAAGGGTGCCTGGATCAGCTGATCGATCTGCTGACACCGGGCGGCAGACTTGCCGTGATCAGCTTCCATTCTCTGGAAGACCGGATCGTCAAAAATGCCTTCCGCCACGCGGAAGATCCGTGCATCTGCCCGAAAGATTTCCCCCGCTGTGTCTGCGGTGCGGTCAGCAAGGGAAAGGTCATCACCCGGAACCCGATCCTCCCCACGGAAGAGGAACTGAAGGGAAACAGCCGTTCAGCCAGCGCCAAGCTGCGAGTATTCGAAAAAGCAGCAGGCATTTAGCATAGAGGTGACAGTATGGAAAAGAAAACGGTCTATTATCAGGAAGGCAATACCGTCCGCAAAGAGATCATAACCGTTCCGTCCAGAGAGGAAGAGATCCTGTATCTTCCGGAAACAGAAGAAGAGCAGCAGCCCCGCCGCGCTGTAAGACAGGCGCCTCATCTGAACAAGGTGAAGCTGGCGGGTATCGTTCTGCTGACTTCTCTGACCATACTGTTCGGCTATCTGGGCTTTACTTTCCTGAGTCTCAATGCGTCCCTTAACGCTTCCCGCAGCAACATCTACCGTCTGGAAACCAGACTGGCTCAGCTGAAGGCCGACAACCTGGTCGCGGCCAATAAGCTGGAGGCCCAGGTAGATCTTGCGGAAGTATATCAGATCGCGACTACGGAACTGGGCATGGTCCATTCCGATGAAAATGAGCAGCTTGTTTATTCCGCCGAGCTCAGGGAGTATGTGCGCCAGTATGAAGACATCCCAAGAAACTGAGGGCAAAAAACGCCTTAAACTGAATATATACATGCGAAGAAAACTGACGATCGCCTTTGGAATGGTATCGGCAGTTTTATTCGCACTGGCGCTTTATATTGTCGTGCTGATGCGGAACAACGGACAGGACTATCAGAAGCTGATCCTGTCACAGCAGGGCTATTCGACTTCGGTCATTCCGTTCAAGCGCGGCAATATCGTGGACCGGAACGGCACGCTTTTAGCCTACAGCGAAGAAGTTTATAACCTGATACTGGATCCTTCCGTCATTCTTTATTCCAAGCAGGCATCGGATCCGGAGCCGAACCGGGGGATCACCGTGGACGCCCTGGTGCGCTGCTTCGGATATGACCGGGACGAGCTGAACAGGCTTCTGGATGAGAATAGAACAAGCCAGTATCTGCGCTATGCCCGGCAGCTGACCGAGGCACAGATAGATGTTTTTCTGACCTACCAGTCGGAATACAACGGAGCCAAGGGCTCCGACGGAAAGTCGCTGCATAAGGATTCGATCACCGGCGTCTGGTTTGAAACGGAATACAAAAGGGCTTATCCCTACAAAGAAATTGCCTGCACGGTGCTCGGCTTCTCGGGATCGGATTCCTCCGAGGGGCACTGGGGCATGGAAGAGTACTACAACGATGCGCTGACCGGCATCAACGGCAAGAGCTACAGCTTCATGAACCAGAACGGTGAATACGAACGGGTCCTTCAGGAAGCGGAAGACGGCTGTACCGTGGTCAGCACGATCGACTGGTATATTCAGTCCGTCGTTCAGGAGAAAATAAAGGAATTTATCGCCGAGAACCGTTATACGAATGTCGGGGTGATCGTCATGAATCCCACTACGGCAGAGATCCTGGCGATGGCAACGGACAAGAGCTTCGATCCGGCCAACCCGATGGATTTCAGCCTGACCTATTCCGAGGAAGAGCTGGCCGCGATGACGGACGAGGAAAAGAAGACGCTGCAGAATCAGATGTGGCGCAATTTCGCAATCAGCGATGCCTATCCGCCCGGATCCGTTTCCAAGGAACTGACGGTTGCGATGGGGCTCGAAGAAGCGGTCGTCAATGCCGAAACGATCTTTGAATGCGACGGCGGCGAGAACATTCAGGGAACCTATATCCGCTGCACGGGGCAGCACGGTACGCTGAATCTGGAACAGTGCCTGTGGTTCTCCTGCAACGATGCGATGATGAATCTCGCTGCCCGTGTCAGTGTGGCTACCATGCTGCGCTATGAGCGGAATTTCGGCCTCGGGAGCCGCACAGGCGTTGATCTGCCCGGGGAAGCGACCGGTGTGATTTTCACGGAAGATACGATGTCTGCGGTGGATATGGCCACCTGTTCATTCGGGCAGGGCTATTCCGCGACAATGATCCAGATGGCGGCTTCCTACTGTGCGCTGATCAACGGAGGATATTATTACCAGCCCCGCATTGTGAGCCGGATCCTGGACGCCAACGGCGGACTGGTCCGGGCCTTCGAGCCGGAGCTGATCCGAACGGTAGTGACCGAGGAGACCTCCTCCTTCATGCGCATGGCCGCCTACGATACGGTCGAGTCGCCGAGCACTGCCGGTGTCGGCCGCATCGAAGGCTATAAGGTCGGCGGCAAGACCGGTACTTCCCAGAAATACCCGATCGAAGAAGGCGAATATGTGATTTCCTACATGGCCTTTGTCCCGGCGGACAATCCGCAGCTGCTGGTTTATGCGGTGGTGGATGAACCGGAGCACGAGGGAGAAGAAGTTTCGAACCGCGGCGCGGTCCTGCTGGAACGCTCCGTGATGCTGGAACTGCTGCCGTATCTGGGAATTCCGAAAGAACAGTAAAAAGCAATTTCATTTTTATGATAACGGGGGACTCTTATGAATGACATGGCCTGGGCAGGCACGGTCGCGTTTGCTCTCAGTGTGATTCTGACACCGGTACTGATTCCGGTGCTGCGCAAGCTGAAATTCGGTCAGCTGATCCGCGAGGAAGGTCCGCAGGCACATCTGAAGAAAGCCGGAACGCCTACGATGGGCGGGATCGCTTTTATCGTGGCTTCGCTGATCGCCGCGCTGATCTTTCTGCCGAAACATCCGGAGATCCTGCCGGTCCTGCTGGTCTCGCTCGGCTGCGGTCTGGTCGGCTTTGCGGATGATTTCCTGGAGATCGTCAAGAAGAAGAACGAGGGCCTCAAGCCGCTGCAGAAGCTGATTCTGCAGATCCTGATCGCCGCCGCTTTTCTGGCCTACCGATTTCTCGCGGTAGAGGAACCGACCCGCATTCTGCTGCCGGGCGGATCGTCCTGGACCATGCCCTGGTGGCTGTATATCGCCCTGTTCTTTCTGATGTTCCTCGGGACGGATAACGGAGTCAATCTGAATGATGGCATCGACGGCCTCTGCGCCAGTGTGACGCTGGTGGTCGCGGTCTTTCTTGCCTTCCTGTCCCTCAAATACGATGCCGGCCTGGAAGCGTACTGCCTGGCCATGGGCGGCGCACTGCTCGGCTATCTGATATTCAATACGAACCCGGCCAGACTGTTCATGGGGGATACGGGTTCTCTGGCGCTGGGCGGTTTCGTGGCAGCCTGTTTTATTACGCTGCGGCAGCCGCTGCTGGTGCTGTTGGCCGGCTTCATCTACTTTGCAGAGAGCCTGTCCGTCATCATTCAGCGCTACTATTTTAAGGCAACGCACGGCAAACGGATCTTCCGCATGGCTCCCATTCACCATCATTTCGAACTGGGCGGCTGGTCGGAACCGCGTATCGTAATCGTTTTCAGCACGGTAACGTTCTGGTGCTGCGTGGCAGCCTATCTGTTGGCATAAAGAAAGAGAAGAGTAAAGGTGAACGTTAAGAAGCTCAATCTTCAGGAACAGAAACACGGTTATGACTTCAGCCTGCTGTTTGTCACGATCTTTCTGTGCGTTTTCGGCCTGATCATGGTCTACAGCGCGAGCTACTATACCGCTGAGGCCAAGCATCTGGGGGCGACGTATTATTTCTTCCGTCAGCTCCGCGCGGATCTGATCGGCCTGGGCCTGATGCTGCTGATCTCGTTCATTCCTTACCGGATCTATAAAATCGGTGTCATTCCGCTTTATCTCGCTGCCCTGATTCTGATGGTTCTGACCAACTTTACGAGCATGGGCATTACAGCCGGCGGCCGGACCCGCTGGATCCAGATCACCCGGGGCATCTCATTCCAGACGGCCGAGGTGGTCAAGATGGCCGTGATCCTGTTCTCGGCTTATCTGGTGATGCGCTTCGCGCGGCAGTTCCGCGGCTGGCGGCTCTGGCTGGCGCTTCTCTTTTTCGCGGCCGTCCCGACCGTGCTCGTGTTCAGCAACGACTTAAGCTCTGCCGTTATCATTCTGGCTATTCCGGTCGTTTTTATTATCATTCTCAACAATAACCGGAAATTCGGGATCTTCCTTACGGTCCTGGGCGTGCTGATTGTCGTCGGAATTCTGCTTCTTAAGTTCATGGATCTGGACCGGCTGATGAAGATCGGTGCCTGGCTGGAAGAGCACACCCCGCTGCACGAATATCAGCTGCGGCGCATCTATGTCTGGAACGACCCGACCTATGATGCGCAGGGCGACGGCTATCAGGTGCTGCAGGGACTCTATGCAATCGGTTCAGGCGGCCTGTTCGGCAAGGGCCTCGGTGCCAGCGAGCAGAAGCTCGGCTTCGTTCCGGAAGCCTCCAACGATATGATTTTCACGATTCTGTGTGAAGAACTGGGGCTTTTCGGTGCGATCGCGCTGATCCTTCTGTATGTGTTCATGCTTTCCCGTATGCTGAAGATCGCGACTCGGGCGGATGACGTTTTCGGGGCGATGATCGTGGTCGGTGTCATGGCGCAGATCGCGATCCAGGCGGTGCTGCATATCGGTGTGGTGACCAATGTATTCCCGAATACCGGGATATCTCTGCCCTTCATCAGCTACGGCGGCACATCGTCGATGTTCCTGATGATGGAGGTCGGAATGGTGCTGAATGTGTCGCGGGGAGATCTTTTCCTGCGGCGGAAGATGACGCAGGAAGAGTAAATGAAAAAGATAATCCTGACAGGCCTGATCACAGTCGCAGCGGCGGCAGCGGTAATTCTGTTACTGCTGCCGGTTCAGTCTGTCCGGATAGACGGAAACGAATACTACAGCGAAGAAGAGCTGAAAGAGATGATCTTCGGGGAGCAGAAGCCGCGCTACTATATCGTGCGCCTGAAGGAGATCTTCGGCAGGCATCCGCAGATTCCTTTTGTGGAATCGTATGAGCTGACCTTCGGGGCCGAACGCAGTATCAGCGTGCGGATCTACGAGCGCTCGCTGGCAGGCTATCTGCTGTTCCAGAACTACTATCTGTACTTTGACTGGAGCGGGACACTGGTGGAAAGCAGCAATGTGAAGCTGGACGGCATCTATGAAGTGGACGGACTGGGACTCGGCCATGCGGTGATTGGCGAAAAACTGCCGCTGACGGATGAGAGCCAGCTGCGGACAGTGCTGACCATCACACAGTTTCTGAACAGCGAAGAGATCCTCTGGCAGGGGAAAAGAACGAAGGTCGGCGACCTGACGCAGAAGATCCGTTTTCAGAGCGACGGGGTCAGTGTGGAGGTCTCCGGTATCAGCGTGCTGCTGGGCGATGCCTACAACACGGAAGAGAAACTCTTCCTGATGTCAGACATGCTGCCCGAGCTGGCAGGCAGAAAAGGGATCCTCTATCTGGACACTTACAAGGAAGGCGCGGCCCATCCGAGCTACGTTTTTAAGGAAAAACAATAGTGCCCCGCAAGGCCCGAAAGCGATTTGAAAAACTTCTGTTTTTTTCTTGAATTTTGTTATTTCGATACTTGATTCTTCCGAAAAAATCCCCTATACTTGTACCAGCACTCACAGAAAATTGTCAGGCGCGTTCTTCCTGTTGACGCGGCCTGTTTCCAGTGAAAAGAAAATAGACACCGGGAGGGTACAGGATGTTAGAAATTATGATGAACGAATCCGAAAGCGCTGCGAAGATAATCGTAATCGGTATTGGCGGTGCCGGTAATAATGCTATCAACAGAATGATTGAAAGCAACACGGGCGGCGTAGAATTTATCGGTATCAATACCGATCGGCAGGCGCTGCAGACCTGCAAGGCGCCGACTGCCATTCAGATCGGCGAGAAGCTGACCAAGGGACTTGGCGCCGGTGCCAAGCCCGAGATCGGCATGAAGGCAGCGGAGGAAAGTGCAGAGGATATTTCTTCCGCGATTCAGGGCGCCGACATGGTCTTCGTGACCTGCGGCATGGGCGGCGGTACCGGTACCGGTGCGGCTCCCATCATTGCGAAGATTGCCAAGAACATGGGTATTCTGACGGTAGGCGTGGTGACCAAGCCTTTCCGTTTTGAAGGAAAAGTCCGCATGCAGAATGCGATGGACGGCATCAACAACCTGCGTGAGAACGTCGATACGCTGATCGTGATCCCCAACGACAAGCTGCTGGAGATCGTAGACCGCCGCACTTCTATGCCGGAAGCGCTGCACCGCGCGGATGAAGTCCTGCAGCAGGCGGTTCAGGGCATTACCGACCTGATCAATGTCCCGGCTCTGATCAACCTGGACTTCGCCGACGTGCAGACCGTTATGCAGGACAAGGGCATTGCCCATATCGGTATCGGCCGTGCCACGGGCGACGACAAGGCTATCGAAGCCGTCAAGCTGGCTGCTTCCAGCCCGCTGCTGGAGACCAATATCGTGGGCGCTTCTCACGTGATCATCAACGTCTCCGGCGACATCGGCCTCATGGAAGTTTACGATGCCGCGAACTACATCACCGAGCTGGTAGGCGAAGACGCCAACATCATCTTCGGTGCGATGTATGACGACACGATCCAGGATGAAGTCACGATCACCGTGATCGCGACCGGCCTGAGCGAGCCGGCGGTCAGCACCGGCCCGTCCATCAGTGCCAAGAATACGCTGTCTTCGTTCCGCAGTGACGGATTGGTGGGCCGTCCGACCGCTTACAACAAGCCGGCTACGCCTATTGCCAAGACTCCTGCCGAAGGTACCGCTTCTGCGGAAAAGAAGCCCGAAACGCCCGCTACCACGCCGACCAGCTATGACCGCCGTCCGGTTCAGGTGCCCGGCAGCACCGTGACCCGCCGCGAGATCAATGTGCCCGGCTTCCTGCGGAAATAATCACTTTGAAACATGAAAAAGAGGCCCGTCCGGGTCTCTTTTTTTCACCGCTCCGTCCGGAGAAAAGAAAAGGAGAACAGCATGGAACTCATGATTGTGACCGGCATGAGCGGCGCCGGCAAAACCATGGCGCTGCAGACACTGGAAGATATCGGCTATTACTGCGTGGATAATCTGCCGCTGCAGCTGCTTTTGTACATGCTGAGCTATGAGATCGAATCAGGGACCGTGCGCGAGAAGACCGCGGTCACGATCGATATCCGCAGCGAGAGCCTGCTCACCAATCTGGACGGGATCCGGCAGGGCCTGGAAGAAAAGGGCTACCATATTCAGGTCCTGTTTCTGGATGCCACGGACGAACAGCTGCGCCTGCGCTACAAGGAAACGCGCCGCCTGCATCCGCTGATCTTAAAGGGGCAGGCACTGGATCTGGGCGAAGCACTGGCCATGGAACGGGAGCATCTGATGCCGCTGCGCCAGGAAGCGGACGTCGTACTCGATACGACGCATTTCCAGGGCAATATGCTGCGCACCCGCCTGCTGTCGATCTTCTCACCGGATGAGGCGGTGCGGATGTCCATCGAATTCGTGGCCTTCGGCTTCAAGTACGGGATTCTGGCGGACGCAGACCTGGTCTTCGACGTGCGCTGCCTGCCGAACCCTTACTATGAGGAAACGCTGCGGAATCTGACCGGCAACGACGCGCCGGTACGCGATTTTGTGCTGGGGACCCCCGAAGGGAAAGAGCTCTTTGACCGGATCCGGGATTTTCTGGAATTCACGATCCCGCTCTACATCAAAGAGGGCAAGCCGCGGCTTGTCGTCGGCTTCGGCTGCACCGGCGGACAGCACCGCTCGCTCGTTTTCGCCGGCATGCTGAAGGAATACTTTGAGAAGAAATACAAGGGCGTGCAGCTGATCTGCCGCGACACGGAAGAGAATCGGTTTGAGCTGTTAAGAAGGCAGAAACCGTAAAAGAGAGGAGCATTCTGTGAAGATCGGTATTATCGGCCCGCGTTTTTCCATTAATCATATCCGTGCGGTGTTGGGGAGCGGCGATGCCTTTATTGAGTTTTATGAGTTCCCGTATCCGCTTAACGCGCTGCATCGCATCATAGGAGAGGTGCAGAAAGACCTGGATGCCATTCTGTTTACGGGACACAGGTATATACTGGTGGCCAGGAGATACGTCCCGGAACTGATCCCGTGGGGGGTCGTAAACTTATCCGGTGAAGACTGTTTAAGTGCTCTGCTTCAGGCAAGTATAGACGGACATGATCTGAGGAGAATCAGTCATGATCTGAACAGCAATGAGACTCTGTTAAGTATTCTTCAGAGAACCAGTCTGAAGAAGGAAGAAATATATCTGTACAATTATTCTGAAACTCAAAGCTACAGGGACTACCTCGATCATGTTGAGCAAAAGGGTTTTTTCCATGAAGGGGCAGGCGATTTTCATCTCGCGAATCTGCAAAGCGGGAAGGCTTCTGTTGTGATGACCTGTTCGGAGAGTACCTGCCGGCGTGTGCAGGAAAAAGGATATCCGGCGTATTATATCCAATCAAGTGATGAAAAGATTATTTCTGCAGTCAACAGCCTTCGCTATCGGTATCAGACAAAGCTGGCAATACAAAAAATAGCGCACAAGGAAGCCGTGATTGCGCTGAAAATCAGACTGGCTGATTCTGCCGGAGGAAGCATGCAGATCTATCAGCAGCTTCAGACCGCTTCGCAGATCGAGCTGAGCGTGTTTAATTATGCACAGAGTATAGGCGCTTCTTTCGAAAAGATTTCGGACCGGGAATATCATCTTTATGCCAGCCAGGCTGATGTGGAAGCCGGAGACGGAAGTCTGCGGGCATTTGATTTTATTGCACCGATTCTCTCTATGAGTGATGTGGAGCAGATCAGTATAGGGATCGGTTTTGGAACAGAGCACGGGACTGCTTCCGAAAACAGCAGAAGAGCCTGCCAGGCAGCAGAGCAGCAGAAATGCAGCTGCTACTACCTTTCGAATGCAGGAGACGATTTGAAGGGGCCTTTCCTGCTGGCTTCCGATCATAATGAGAATCACAGGATACAGGACTATGATTGGCTGTCAATACAAAGAGTCTCCAAACAGAGCGGTGTGGGGATGGAGGTCCTGCAGGCTATTGTTAAAGCCAAATATCAATATGGATTTGAAACATTTACCGCATCTGAACTGGCAGATATGTGCGGCCTTTCAGTCAATAACATCAATCGGATTCTGATTCGGCTGGAAGATGCCAATTGCGTTCAGATTGTTGGGATGCGCTCTTTTGCAGCGACAGGCCGTCCCCGCAGAGTGTTCCGACTGAGCTTTAATTCTCCGGCAAATAAATCATAATTTTTTCGGAAGAGCGATATTCAGAAACTGGGAAAGCTCCTCCAGCCGTATCATATGCGGATTTGTCCTGATGACAGGCAGGGGGACTTTCGCAGCTTTTTTTTAAGATAGTTTTGTGCGGTTTTGTGAATTTTTATTTTACTCAATGACTGATAGAGTTATTGTTGAAGTTAGTTGTTCGGGTAATAACAGGAGAAGTGGCCAATGCCTGCAGTTTTCTGGCAGCGAAGAGGCTTAGTGTATCTGTACCGCCGGTCCGGCGGCAGGATTTTTAAAATGTTCATTGCGCAGAGAAGTTCTGTGTGAAATATAAACGAGGAGGATGTAACATGAAAAGAGTACTTGCCTGTATTCTTAGTTTGATTATGGTGCTGAGCCTGGCTGCCTGCGTCGGTGATAATAAGACTACGACCGCAGCGCCCGGACAGTCGACCGCAGCGCCTGCCCAGACAACGGCGGCCCCCGGACAGTCGACCGCAGCGCCTGTCCAGACGACGGCGGCACCGGTGCAGACAACGGCGGAACCGGTTGCCAAGGACCCCAAGATCCTGAAGATGTATGCAACAATGGCGCCGGCAAACGCCTGGCTTGTAGTTACTGATACGCAGGCCAGCGCAGAACTGTTGGCATATCTGGCCGGCACGCTGTATGCTACGATGCCGATTGACGGTAAAGCTGTCCTGGGCCCGCAGCTGGCGGCTTCCGAACCGGTTGACGTAAACGGCGACGGCAAGACCTGGAATATTGCCATCAGCCCTGATGCAAAGTGGGAAAACGGTGAAGCGATCACCGCCGATACCTTCCTCTACACCTTCCGTATGGCTCTGGATCCGAAGCTGGTCTTTGCGAATGCGAGCGGTGTCGGCAACGATACGATCACCGTGGAAAATGCGCTGGAATACTATCAGCAGGGCAGCAGTGACAAGGCGGTTTCCTGGGATGATGTCGGCTTCAAGAAGGTGGATGACATGACCATCCAGGTTATCTCCAAAACGAAGGTTAACAAAGAACTGGTGATGCGTCATTTCAGCTCCAAACGGACGACTCCTATTTATGAGCCCCTTTTTGAACAGTGTCTGAGTGAGGATAAAACTTCGTCCACTTACGGCTCCACGGCGGACAAGATCATGTCCAGCGGACCTTTCAAAGCTGGAAATTGGGTAGACGGCGCGGTCTATGAGCTGCTGAAAAACGAGAACTTTATCCGCGAGGATCTGGTAAAGCTTGACGGTGTCACCATAACCGTCGTGGAAGATGCCGGCACCCGGCTCCAGATGTTTGAGAATGGAGAACTGGACTATGTGACGCTTAATGCCGCTGGACGGGATGCCTACGGCGACGACCCCCGGATCCTTGTTATTCCCGGACGGCGTGTTTACAGCATCGAATACAACGGCGCCAACACGGAGAATCCCCTTGTGACCAATGAAAACTTCCACCTTGCGCTGTTCTACGGAACGAACCGTGTGGAGATGGGCAAGCTGATCGCGCAGGAACCGGCTACCGGTCTGATTTCCCCGACATCGATTGCTACGGTGGACGGGACCAGCTTCCGTGCGCTGGCTGCCAAAGCCGGCTACGAGCCCAAGAATAACGGCTATGATCCGGAAAAGGCCAAGCAGTATTTTGAAGCAGCCCTGAAGGAGATCGGTCTGACGAAAGCTGAAGTCACGGTCCTCTGCAACACCACGATGGTTAACCGGGTCGAGTATCTGCAGGAAAGCTGGACCACACTGTTCGGCGCAGACCGTTTCAAAATGAATATCAATTCTCAGCCGAGCGCGCAGGCCGGTGATCTGAGAAAGGGCTGGAAGACAAATCCCAACAGCTATGAGCTGACCTTCACACAGTGGAATCTGTCAAGCGGCGACTACGATCCGATCACGGCGCTCCGCGGCTATACTACGACGTATTCGGGCCGCTATGCCCCTTATGACGATGAAAAAGTCAATGCCTGGTATGCAGAAGCGAATGAAGGTGACAACCGCCTGAACATGGACAAGCGGAACGCGCTGGCCATGGAGATCGAAAAATACATGCTTGAGCATGCGATGGTTAACCCGTTCACCTACGAAACCACTTACTGTATCGCTTCGGATCGTGTGGTGATGGCGCTGGGCGAATACAACACCGATCTCGGTTTCGGCTGGACCTATGCAGATATTGATCAGTAAACAATAGGGAAGACTGCCATAGGGCAGGAACCTGTGCGGGAGCAGGCGGTTAATCTGCCTGCCCCGTTGTTTTAGGAAAGGATAGCGCCTATGGGAAAATATATTCTCAAGCGTGTTGGGATGATGCTGCTGACGCTGTTTGTCATTGTCAGCATCGCCTTCTTTGTGCTTCGACTGATGCCAGGCAACCCGTATGATGACGAAAACAATCAAGACCTGTCTCCCGAAGCGATCGCGGCCCTGAACGCCAAAATGTATCTGGACAAACCGATTACTGTTCAGTATTACCATTTCTTAAAGGGGGTCGTTCTGGAGAACAACTGGGGATCTTCCATCAAGCTGCGCCCGGGCGTCGATGTCTTTGAAATCATTGTGCAGCGAATCCCGGCTTCCTTGCGGCTGAATCTTTTTGCGCTGCTGATTTCTATCCCCCTGGGAATTATTGCCGGCAGTCTTGCCGCAGTTTTTAAAAACAGGCTGCCGGATCATATCATATCGATTTTTGTAATCATCTTTATTTCAGTCCCGTCCTTTGTCTTCGCCTCGCTGCTGCAGTATTTCGTGGCGGGCCGGCTTGCCTGGCTGCCGATCATCTACGATGCGACGGGAGACGCGGCCGCCAAGTTCAGGTCCATGATTCTGCCGATCCTGGCCCTGGCGTTCAGTCCCATTGCCACGGTTTGCCGCTACCTGCGCGGCGAGCTCATAGAGACGCTGTCTTCGGAATACATGCTGCTCGCCCGGACAAAGGGTCTTAAAAAATCGAAGGCCGTCGTAAAGCATGCTTTCCGCAATTCGATGGTTCCGCTGGCCAATATCATCATTCCCATGTTTACCAACATCCTGGGCGGTTCCATGGTGATAGAGAGCATCTTTGCGGTGCCGGGGATCGGCGGCATTCTGGTGGATTCCATTACCGTCAACGATTATCCGCTTGCGATCGGTGCCCTGCTGTTCTATTCGTTTATCTCACTGGCGACGATCCTGATCGTGGATATTTCCTACGGCATTATTGATCCCCGGATCAGACTGGAGGCGAAGAAATGACGGAGCAAGAAAGAGTTGTTCTTCTGGATGATCTGCCCGAGGATATCAAAGCCATTACGACGGAAGAGCTGGCCTATGCCCATACCGGCGAGAGGCTGATGGATGCCGAGCTGGAGACCGTCTCCCGCAGCTTTTTCAAGGATGCGCTGTTCCGTCTCGGCAAAAACAAGGCGGCGCTGGCGGCGTTCATAATCATCTGCCTTCTGATCGTCATGGCGATATTCGGCCCGAATATGAATCAGTATACCTTCAGCGAACAGCACGCGGACTTTATCAACATGCCGCCGCGTATTCCGGGACTGGAAGATATGGGCATCTTTAACGGCGTCCGTGTGCTTCCCAACCGCCGGCTGGATACGCTGGACAATCCGGATAAATTCCCGGAAGGCAGCGTCCTCGGATATGACAATCCGCACGAGGTGCGGGGCGTGACGCTGGTAGACGTCAAGGTGAACTATTACAAGTATATTGGGGCAGACGATACCTATTTCTGGTTCGGAACTGACGGCCTGGGTCGGGATCTGTGGACAAGGCTCTGGCGCGGTGCGAGAGTCTCGCTCATCATCGCCTTCGCGGCCGTGCTGGCAGATGTGGTGATCGGGGTAATCTACGGCGCGATTGCAGGCTATTACGGCGGCAGAACCGATATGCTGATGATGCGTTTCTGTGAGATTCTGAATGCCTTCCCCCGGGTCGTGGTGTGTACGCTGTTCATCATGCTGTTCGGCTCTGGAATGCTGTCCATGATCCTGGCACTGGTGGTGCGGGGCTGGGTATCGACGGCAAGACTGGTCCGGGCACAGTATTTGCGCTTCCGCGGCCGTGAATACGTGATGGCGGCCGAGACCATGGGCGTGCCTGACCGGGCGCTGATTTTCCGGCATATCCTGCCGAACTCGATCGGCCCCATCATTACCCGAACCATGGTCGCGATCCCGCATGCCATCTTTACCGAATCGTTCCTGGCCTTTATCGGCCTCGGTCTGGCGCCGCCCGAGCCTTCCATCGGGACCCTGCTTTCCGCAGGACAGAAGGTGCTGCTGCAGTACCCGCATTTGACACTGTTCCCCGCGTTGGTCATATCGGTTCTTATGATTGCGTTCAATCTGTTCGGAAACGGCCTGCGGGATGCGCTGGATCCCACGCAGCGCGGACTGGAATAAGGAGATGCTATGGAGAACGAACTTATTCTGTCGGTTCAGAATCTTGCGGTTTCCTTCCGCACGCTCAACGGAATGGTCCGCGCCGTGCGAGGCATCAGTTTTGACCTGAAACGCGGCGAGACTGTCGCGATCGTCGGAGAATCCGGCAGCGGCAAATCCGTCAGTATCAAGGCGATCATGGGCATACTGGCCGGCAACGCGGTCGTGGAAAGCGGTCGTATTCTGTATGAAGGAAATGACCTGCTGAAGATGAATGAAAAAGACTATTTCCGTATCCGGGGCTCGAAAATAGGGCTGATTTTTCAGGATCCGCTCTCGGCCCTGAATCCGATCATGAAGATCGGGAAGCAGATTACGGAAACATTAAAACTCGATGATCCCCACATCAGCCGCCGGGACGCCAGAAATAAAGCGATCGAGCTGATGAAGTCCGTAGGGATCCCCGAAGCCGAAAGACGTTTTGACCAGTATCCCTTCCAGTTCTCCGGCGGCATGCGGCAGCGTATCGTCATCGCGATCGCCCTGGCGCGCGACCCGGATATCCTGATCTGCGACGAGCCGACCACGGCGCTGGACGTCACGGTTCAGGCCCGCATCCTGGAGCTGATCAAGAGCATTAAGAAAAAACGGAATCTTTCCGTCATTTTTATCACGCACGATATGGGTGTGGTAGCCAATATGGCCGACCGTATCAATGTCATGTACGCAGGCAAAATCGTGGAAAAGGGCAGCGCGGAGGAGATCTTCTTCCATCCCGTGCATCCGTATACCCGGGCGCTTCTGGCTTCCATGCCGGACCTGAATACCTCCGAGAAGCTGATGAGCATCCCCGGCGTCCCGCCGAATATGATCTATCCGCCCAAGGGCGATGCTTTTGCCGCACGCAACCGCGATGCGCTGAAGATCGATTTCGAGCGCGAGCCGCCGCTCTTTAAGCTCAGTGAAACGCATTATGCCGCGACCTGGTCCCTGCTCCCGAATGCACCGAAAACCGAGATGCCAGAAGTACTGAAAAACCGTATTGAACGCATGAAGGAGGCCCATCATGAGCAATGAAGCGACGCCTTTGCTGGAGGTGGAACACCTGAAGATGACCTTCCAATCCGGCAGACGCCGGAAGAAGGTCACGGTCAATGCCATCGACGATAATTCTTTCAATATCTATCCGGGAGAAACCTTCGGCCTGGTCGGAGAATCCGGCTGCGGCAAAACCACGACAGGCCGCGCGATCATCCGGCTCTATAAGCCGACGGGCGGTACCATCAGGCTGATGGGCCGCGATATCAGCGGTCCCATGACGCGGGAACTGCGCCATTTCCTGACCGACAATGTAACCATGATTTTTCAGGATCCCATCGATTCCTTAAACCCCCGCATGACGGTGGAGGAGATCGTGGGAGAAGGTCTGAAATATCACGGCGTGAAGGATCCGGAAGAACGGCGGGCGCGGGTGCTGGATATGCTGAACAAGGTCGGTCTGACCAAAGAGCATGCCAGCCGCTATCCGCACGAGTTCTCTGGCGGCCAGCGTCAGCGGATCGGGATCGCCCGGGCTCTGGTGGTGAAGCCGAAGCTGATTATTGCGGATGAGCCTGTTTCGGCACTGGATGTATCCGTGCAGGCACAGGTGATCAATCTTCTGAATGATCTGAAGCAGGATCTGGGACTGACCATCATGTTTATTGCGCACGATCTGAGCGTGGTAAAATATTTTTCCACTCGCGTTGCGGTGATGTATTATGGTAAAATAGTCGAGATGGCTCCGTCGGAAGAGTTATATCGACATCCGCTGCATCCCTATACGAGGGCTCTGCTGTCGGCGGTCCCGCAGCCGGATCCGTTCCTTGAGCAAGAGCGGACGCGGATCGAATATGATCCGCAGACGGATCTGATTGCCTCGGACGAGCCCAGACAGATGCAGGAGATTCTTCCCGAACACTTTGTTTACTGCAACAGCCCGGAACGGGAGCGTTACCGGCTGATGATCTGAAACCTATGTCAAAAAGGAAAAGAAGGAAAAACATATGACACCCTACAATTCCATTTCCCTTACTCACTACGCCGCGACCATCTCTAAAATCATCGGCATGGAGCCGCCCGCGCTGGCGGACACCCCGCTGGACTGGGCCTGTGACGTCATGACCGATCTGTGCAAGGAAGGCTATGACCGGCTGTTCATCCATAACCCGGATGCGGTCGGCATGTGGCTGTGGCGTAAATATCCGGATGCCTTTTTGCCGGTGCTGAAGAACACGCAACTGACGATCCCCTTCAAAACCGTGATGCCCTCCGTCACGCCGGTCTGTTTCGGCACGATGTACACCGGCGCGGAACCTGCCGTGCACGGCATCCAGAAATACGAAAAGCCGGTCATTAAGATCGACACCTTCTTCGATGCGGCCCTGC
>JAEEGL011223445.1_pt1 | contig 18098 bp, 10 predicted proteins | sample 9134231 | NCBI WGS metagenome assembly JAEEGL01 (sample SAMN16246548, study PRJNA631951) | gut metagenome | biome: gut microbiome; feature: rumen; material: fiber-attached | host: Bos | place: Iran: Karaj | collected 2018-10 | reverse complement strand
TGTGCGTAGGAGAAGGCAAGCGCCACGCCATGCACAATTTCATAAGGGACGAGATTGCCAAGGGCCGTCAAGCTTTTATCGTGTATCCTCTCATTTTCGAGAGCGAAAAACTGGACTACAAGAACCTGGAACTGGGATATGAGGAAATCGTAAAGACCTTCCCCCTGCCCCAGTACAAGGTGGCTATCGTGCATGGCCAGCAAAGCGCCCAGGAGAAGGCTTTCAACATGGACGCTTTCGTGGCCGGACGCGCCCATATCCTGGTTTCCACCACCGTGATCGAGGTGGGCGTGGACGTGCCCAACGCTTCCGTAATGGTGATTGAAAGCGCCGAAAGGTTTGGCCTTAGCCAGCTGCACCAATTACGCGGCCGGGTGGGACGCGGCGCCGAACGCTCCTACTGTATCCTGATGAAAGGCACCAAGGTGTCCAAGGAGTCCCAGAAGCGCCTGGACCTGCTGTGCGCCACCGAAAACGGCTTCGAACTGGCCGAAGAGGACATGAAACTCCGCGGCCCAGGAGACTTGGAAGGCACCATGCAAAGCGGCCTTCCCGTAAGCCTCAACATTGCCTCCCTGGCCAAGGACGGCCTCATCCTTTCCGATGCCCGCGGCTATGCCCAGCACATCCTGGACCAGGATCCCGCGCTGGAAAAACCCGAAAATGCCCGCCTGTCCGCCGAGCTCAAAAAAGACAAATACCAGTCCAAGGACTATTCCCAGATCTCATAGTCCCTCTTTGGAACCTCTCATTACGAAGAAATGACCCAAAACTCGTAATGCCAAGACCCGTGGATCTTCGCAAAACGAAAAATAGGCCAAAAGTTCGTTACGGGAAGTTCCACCCTAACCCCTTGGACCTGGTCCAGCCCATTTTTGGACTTGGTCCAACTTTATCCCCTGGACCTAGTCCAGCACTTCTGCCTTCCAGGGCACTCCAAGGCACATTAGGTGGACCTGGTCCAGCACTTGAAATTGGACCTGGTCCAAACTTATCGAAGACCAAGGCCAAACATCCCCTGGACCTGGTCCAAACTTATCGAAGACCAAGGCCAAACATCCCCTGGACCTGGTCCAATGGGACGTGCTGGACAGTCATTTTTGTGACTAAGTCACGCGCGCAGGGGCGTATTTGCATATGCGCGCGAAAATGCCTACCTTTGTGAGATTGTAAAAACGAACAACACATGGACAATTTTACCCGCAATTACATTGAAGGTTTCATGGGGCAGGTCATTGCCCGGAACCCCGGAGAGGCCGAATTCCACCAGGCCGTTCGCGAAGTGGTGGAAAGCGTGGCACCCTATGTCACCGCCTATCCGCACCTGATGGACCAGAAGATTCTGGAGCGCCTGGTAGAGCCGGAGCGCATTGTCATATTCCGCGTCCCCTGGATGGACGACCGCGGCGAGGTTCAGATCAACCGCGGCTTCCGCGTGCAGAACAACAGCGCCATCGGCCCGTACAAGGGCGGTATCCGCTTCCACCCCAGCGTGAACCTGAGCATCATGAAGTTCCTGGCCTTTGAGCAAACGTTCAAGAACGCCCTCACCACCCTGCCCATGGGTGGCGCCAAGGGCGGCAGCGACTTCAATCCCCGCGGCAAGTCCGACGCCGAAGTGATGCGTTTCTGCCAGAGCTTCATGACCGAGCTGTACCGTCACATCGGCCCCAATACGGACGTTCCCGCCGGTGACATCGGCGTGGGCGGCCGCGAAATTGGCTATCTCTTCGGCCAGTACAAGCGCCTGAGGGACGAATTCACCGGCACGCTCACCGGCAAGGGCATCGCCTGGGGCGGTTCCCTGCTGCGCCCGGAAGCCACCGGTTACGGCCTGTGCTATTTTGCCGAGCAGATGCTGGCCACCCGCGGAGAAAGCTTCCAGGGTAAGAAAGTGAATATCTCCGGCGCCGGCAACGTGGCCCAGTACGCCGCACAGAAAGCCATGCGCCTGGGCGCCAAGGTCCAGACCCTGTCGGACTCCGACGGCTTCATCTACGACCCCGAGGGCCTGAACGAGGAAAAGATGGCCTACGTGCTGGAGCTCAAGAACATCCGCCGCGGCCGTATTAAGGAATACGCCGTCAAGTACCCGCAGGCACAGTACTTCCCGGGAGAGCGTCCCTGGAAGATTGCCTGCGATATCGCCCTCCCCTGCGCCACCCAGAATGAGGTGGAAGTGGCCGATGCCGAAAACATCGTGAAGGGCGGCGCCATCTGCCTGGCAGAAGGCGCCAACATGCCCACCACCCCCGAAGCCATCCGCATCATCCAGGGCGCCGGCCTGCTGTACAGCCCCGGTAAGGCCTCCAATGCCGGCGGCGTGGCCACCAGCGGCCTGGAAATGAGCCAGAACTCCATGCGCCAGAAATGGACGGCCGAAGAAGTGGACCAGTACCTGCGCCGCATCATGCAGGACATCCACGAGGCCTGCGTGAAGTACGGCAAGGAAGAAGACGGAACCATCAATTACGTAAAGGGCGCCAACCTGGCCGGCTTTATCAAGGTGGCCGGCGCCATGACAGACCAAGGATTAGTATGACCCCCAACGCAGCGCTCATGGCCCGCCGAATCCGCCGGATTCTGCTGGTCTGCAACAACTACGACAATTTTTCGCTGGAAGAAGACGGCAGGCTGGACATGCGCATCGCGCAGGAGTACGCCGACCTTAATTTGAGCGGCCCGCCCGTTTTCGAGCGGGTGTCGTCTACCCGCGAAGCCCTGGATAAATCGGCCGCCGGTGAGCGCTGGGACCTGGTCATCACCCTGTACAACGTGGGCGAGGTGGACGTGTTCAGCTTCGCCGCCCAGATGAAGGAAGCCAACCCCGGCATGCCCGTGGTGCTGCTCACCTCCTTCTCCAAGGAAGTGTACCGGCAGCTGGAAAACCGGGACACTTCCTGCATGGACTACATCTTCAACTGGAACGGCAGCACGGACCTTATCATCGCCATCATCAAACTGCTGGAAGACAGCCTTAACGCTCCTGCAGACATCCTGGAGAGCGGCGTGCAGTGCATCCTGCTGGTAGAGGATTCCGTGCGTTACTACTCCACCTACCTTCCGCTGCTGTACAAACTGGTGCTGCAGCAGAACGTGGCTTCCGTACGTGACGCCTTGAACGAGGAACAGCAGATCTTCCGTAAGCGCGCCCGCCCCAAGATCCTGATGGCCACCAACTTCGACGATGCCGTGGCCCTGTACAACCGCTACAAGGAGAACCTGCTGGGCATAATCTCCGACATCGGCTTTGTGATTCACCGTGGAGACAAGCCCGCTACCGAGAAACTGGACGCCGGCGTGGACCTGTGCCGGTTCATCCGCTCCGAGTTCCCCAAAATGCCCATCCTCATGCAGAGCTCCCAGGAAAGCATGCGCGCCGTGGCCCAGAGCCTGCGCGCGGGCTTCCTGATGAAACGCTCCAAGACCCTCACCCACGACCTGTCCGAATACATCGGCCGGGAATTCGGCTTCGGCGACTTCGTGGCGCAGGACGGCAAGGGAAGGGACCTGGGCCGCGCCCATGACCTGCAGGGGGCCGAGGAACTCATCGCCCGCATCCCCGACAAGGAACTGGAGCGCCTCAAGAGCAAGAACTACATCTCCCGCTGGATGCTGGCCCGCGGCCTCTTCCAAGAGGGCATGGCCATCAAGAACAGCAATTTCCAGGAGATGGAAGCCTACCGCAAGGCCGCCGTGGACAGCATCCACGACTACCGCGTGCGGCAGAGCCTGGGCGTGATGGCCCGCTTCAATCCGGAAACCTACAACGACACCATCTGGTTCTCCCGCATCGGGGAAGGCTCCATCGGCGGCAAAGCCCGCGGTCTGGCCTTCCTGAACCGGATGCTGTACAAGCACCAGCTGTACGACGCCTGGGAAGGGGTGAAACTCACCGTCCCCCGCACGCTGGTCATTGCCACCGAGTATTTCGACCGCTTCATCCTGGAGAACGGTCTCCAGTATGTGATCAACGCCGATATCTCCGACGCCGAAATCCTTTCGGAATTCGTCTCCTCCAACCTGCCGCAGGACCTCACGCAGGCGCTGCGCGCGTTCATACGCGTGGTGCGTACGCCCCTGGCCGTTCGTTCTTCCTCCAAGCTGGAAGACTCCTACTACCAGCCGTTTGCGGGCGTCTACTCCACCTATATGATCCCCAACGTGGAGAACGAGGACCAGCAGCTGCGTCTCATTGCCAAAGCCATCAAGAGCGTGTATGCGTCCGTGTACTTCGCTTCCTCCAGGGGCTACATCACCGCCACGGCCAACGTAATCTCGGAAGAGAAGATGGCCATCATCCTCCAGGAAGTGTGCGGTGCGCAGGAAGGCGGTTACTTCTTCCCCACCCTCTCCGGCGTGGCCCGCAGCGTGAATTTCTATCCCATCGGCTACGAGAAGGCCGATGAGGGAATCGTGAAACTGGCCTACGGCCTGGGCAAGGCCGTGGTAGACGGAGACCAGGTGTTGCGCTTCTCCCCCGCCTATCCCAAGCACGTGCTGCAGACCTCTACACCCGAACTGGCCCTGAAGGAAACCCAGCAGGCCATGTACGCGCTGAACCTGCAGCCGGAGAAGTTCAAGACCAGCGTGGACGATGCCGTGAACCTGGAACGCATCTCCGTAATGGACTGCGGGCAGTTCGCCTCCTTCAACCGGGTATGCTCCACCTACGACTACGAAAACCAGCGTATGGTGGATTCCCCGCTGGCCAACGGACCCAAGTTCGTCTCCTTCGCCCACATCCTGCGCTACAACACCTTCCCGCTGGCATCCATCGTCCAGAAACTGCTGGACATCTGCGCCAATGAAATGCAGTGCAGCGTGGAACTGGAATTTGCGGCCGAACTCTCTACCGGCACCTTCAACGCCCTGCAGATCCGGCCCATCTCCTCCGACAGCCTGGACACCAATGTGGACTGGACGCAGATAGACTGCTCCGACGCCCTGGTGCATTCCGGCAGCGCCCTGGGAACCGGCTGGCTCCCGGACCTGCAGGATGTGGTCTATCTCAAGGCCGACGCCTTTGACAAGATGAAAACACAGGAAATGGCCGACGAACTCAAGCAGCTGAACGCCCGCATGCAGGCCGAGAAGCGCCAGTACGTACTCATCGGCTACGGCCGCTGGGGCTCCAGCATCCCCACCCTGGGCGTCCCGGTGGTGTGGAGCGACATCTCCGAAGCCCGCGTGCTGGTAGAAGCCTCCCTGCCCGACTTCCGCGTAGACCCCAGCCAGGGCACCCATTTCTTCCAGAACCTCACCTCCTTCAACGCCGGTTACGTGAACGTGGATCCCTACAGCCGCCGGGAAGACCTCCTGGACCTGAGCGCCCTGGACGCCCTTCCCGCCGTACAGGAGACCACCTTCCTGCGCCACGTCCGCCTGGACAAGGCCCTTACCGTTTGCGTAGACGGCCGCACCGGCCAGGCGCTGATTAAACTGTAGCTATGAAGGAATTCGAACTGGCCAAAAAGATAGGCAAGGACCTCACGGAAGCCGAGCTCAAGGAGGCGGCGGCCAAGGCGTTGGGCGTGAAGCCCGACAAAGTGGGCCGTGTGGAAGTGGTCCGCCGCAGCGTAGACGCCCGGCAGGACATCCTGTACCGGTACCGTGTGCAGGCCTGGCGCCAGGGAGAATCCTATGAACCCTATACCGTGGCCCCCTACCAGGACGTTCACGGCGCCCGGCCCGTTGTGGTGATCGGTGCCGGCCCGGCCGGCATGTTCGCCGCCCTTAAGCTGCTCCAGCTGGGACTCAAGCCCATTGTACTGGAACGGGGCAAGGACGTGGAGCGCCGCAAGGTGGATATGGCCAAACTTTCCACCCAGGGCGTGATAGACCCGGACTCCAACTACTGTTACGGAGAAGGCGGTGCCGGTGCTTTCAGCGACGGCAAGCTCTACACCCGTTCCTCCAAGCGGGGAGACATCCGGGAAGTCCTGCACCAGCTGGTGGCCTTCGGCGCCCATGAGGACATCCTCATCGACGCCCATCCCCATATCGGCACCGACCGCCTGCCGGAGATTGTGAAAAATATCCGCGCCTGCATCGAGGATCACGGCGGGGAGTATCACTTCGACAGCCGGGTCACCGACATTGAACCCGGATTCAAGGTATACTGCGGGAAGCAGGTCTATCAGGCAGCCAAGATCATTCTGGCCACCGGCCATTCGGCCCGCGACATCTACGAGCTGTTCCAACGGAAAGGCTGGACGCTGGAGCCCAAGGGATTCGCCCTGGGCGTACGCGTGGAGCATCCGCAGTGGCTCATCAACCAGATCCGCTACCACGGCAAGTACCAGCCGTTCATGCCCACGGCGGAATACGCTTTTGTCCAGCAGGTGGAAGAGCGCGGCGTATTCTCCTTCTGCATGTGCCCCGGCGGCATCCTGGTGCCTTCTTCCACGGAAGACGGTACGGTGGTGCTCAACGGCATGTCCAATGCCGCCCGCAACTCCAAATGGGCCAACGCGGGCGTGGTGGTGCAGATAGAGCCCGGAGACCAGCCCCAGGAGTATCAGGGCCCCTTCGCCCTGATGGATTTCCAGCGGGACATCGAACGCAAAATGTACAGCTGGGCGCAGGAAAACGGGGCCAAACACCCCCTTTCCGCTCCTGCCCAGCGCATGAAGGACTTCTGCCGAGGCATCGTCTCCAAAGACCTGCCCAAGACGTCCTACCATCCCGGAGCCATCAGCGCTCCCCTTCACGAACTGTTACCGGAGCATGTCTCCCTGCGCCTCAGAAGGGCTTTTCCTCAGGTGGACCGCAACATGCACGGCTATTATACCAACGACGCCCTGCTGCTGGGCGTAGAGTCCCGCACCTCGTCTCCCGTGCGCCTGCCGCGCAACCCGGAGACCCTGGAGCACGTGGACGTCCCGGGCCTGTATCCCTGCGGGGAAGGCGCGGGCTATGCCGGCGGCATCGTTTCCAGCGCTTTGGACGGAATCAACTGCGCCGAGAGCCTGGCTAAAACATTAGAGTAAATGGCAGACATTATACTGGGAATAGAGTCCTCCTGCGACGACACCTCGGCGGCCATCCTCCGGGACGGCGTGCTGCTGTCCAACGTCATCGCCTCACAGCAGGTGCACAAAGACTTCGGCGGCGTGGTGCCGGAGCTGGCCTCCCGTGCCCATGAGCAGAACATCGTGCCCGTGGTATCCGAGGCGCTCCGGAAGGCAGGGGTAAAGCCCGAAGAGCTTACCGCCATTGCCTTCACCCGCGGCCCCGGCCTGCTGGGTTCCCTGCTGGTGGGCACTTCCTTCGCCAAGGCCCTCTCCCTTTCCCTGGACATTCCCATGGTCATGGTGAACCATCTCCAGGGCCATATCCTGGCCAACTTCATCCGCCAGCCCGGCGTCCCGGTGCGGGAGCCCCAGTTCCCCTACCTGTGCCTGCTGGTGAGCGGCGGCAACTCCCAGATTGTAAAGGTGAACAGCCCTCTGGAGTACGAAATCCTGGGCCAGACCATTGACGACGCCGTGGGAGAAGCCTTTGACAAGTGTTCCAAGATGCTGGGCCTGGGCTATCCCGGCGGCCCGGTCATCGACCGCCTGGCCAAGGAAGGAGACCCCAACCGTTTCCAGTTTGCCAAACCCAACATCCCCGGCCTGGACTACAGTTTCAGCGGCGTAAAGACTTCACTCCTGTACTTCGTAAGGGACGAAATGGCCAAAGACCCCGACTTCCTGGAGAAGAACAAGGAAGACCTGTGCGCCAGTTTCCAGAAGACCCTCATCGACGTCCTCATGGGCAAGCTCATCCGCGCCGCCAAGGAAACCCGTATCCGGGAAATCACTATCGGCGGCGGTGTAAGCGCCAACAGCGGCCTCCGCAACCGCATCCTGGAAGAAGGCGAAAAACGCCACTGGAACACCTACCTGCCCGAATTCAAGTTCACCACCGACAACGCCGCCATGATTGCGGTGGCCGGTTGGTTCTTCTATAAAGCCGGCGTCCGCACCCCGCTGGACGTGGCCCCCGTTTCCCGCCTGGCCGATTTTTAACGCATGAAGAAAACTGTCCGCATCGTCGCCTGGATCCTGGCGCTGCTCATCCTGCTGCAAGTGGCAGTGGTGGTGGTGCTGCAGTCCTCGCGTGTGCAGACGTTTCTGGGCCGGTTCGTGATTGAGAAGCTGCAGGACAAGATGGACGCCGACATCACCTTCGGGTCGGCCAGCATCCGTCCCTTCGACGCCATCCTGCTGGAAGACCTGCTGGTAATAGATCGTGCTCCTGCGGTAGAGGGGATGGACACGCTGCTGTTCGTGCATCACCTCAGCGCCCGCTTCTCCCTCATGGGCATGCTGGCCGGCGAGAGTATCCACGTGAGCCGCGCCAAAGTGGACGGCGGCTGTTTCCACCTGTCCATCGAACAAGACCCCGACAGGCCCGACAAAACGCGCACCAACCTCCAGCGCGTCTTCCGGATGAAGAGTCCCGAGAAAGAACCGGAGATGCACTGGGGAGACCTGCTGCGGGCCCGCACCGTGGAAGTGAACAACGTGCATTTCTGGATGGAGAACATAGAGGGCGCCGCCAAAATGGCCGAAAAAGGGATTGCATTCGGAGAAGGCGTCATCGACTGGAACCACCTGAACGTCAAATTGCTGAGCATCAAGGTTAACGGCGTGCGCATGCAGGAAGACCTCATTACCGGATCGGTCGAGGATCTCACCGCCCTGGAAACGGACACCGGGCTCCTCCTGGGCCGGCTGGAGGCCCAGAAGGTACGCGTGGGTAAGGGCAACGTCCACGTAGAGAACATCACGGGACCCCTGGGAACCGGCACTTATCTCAACGTCTCCCGCCTGGACATGGACGGAAAAATGGCCGTCTACGAGGACTACATCAACCGCGTGCGCATGGACATCACCCTGCGGGAAGGCACGTACGTATCCATGCAGGATGTGAGCCATTTCGGCCCCAACCTGGACAAGATGGGCTTCCGTGGCCACATCAAGGGCCGCCTGCAGGGAACCGTCAGCGATTTCCATCTCTCCAACATCGTGGTGGACGGCCTCAACGACGACATCCACATCCAGGGCACCGGCTCCATGACCGGCCTCCCGGAAATTGAAACCACCACCCTGGACTTCCAGGTAGATGATCTCACCTTTGGCATGGCCGACCTCGCCGGTTTCGTCAAGGACTGGGCGCCGGAAGTGGACCTCTCCGGCATCGGCCGCATGGCCCCCGGCGAAGATTTCACCCTCTCCGGCCACGTGAGCGGCCTGCTCAACGACATGGACTTCGACGGAGGCCTCACCTCCCGCCTGGGCACCGCCAGGGCCGATGTCTATATGGACAACGCCATCGACCAGAGCAAGCCCGTCACCATCGGCGGCCAAATCGACACCGACGACCTGAACATCGGCCGCATCCTGGGGGTCAAGGAACTAGGCGACCTCAGCCTCACCGCCCGCCTGGAAGGCGTGTTCCCGAGTGGCGGGAATATGCAGGTGCAGCTGGATACCCTGCAAATACACAAACTGGGCGCCATGGGCTACAACTACAGCGGCCTGGCGGCTTCCGGCTACTATAAGGGGACAGACTTCGACCTCTCCGTCTCCTCCACGGACCCCAACCTGCTCCTCAACGCCCGCGGCCTCTATCACGAGGACGCCGACCGGGACGGCTACCTGAACGTGGAAGCCACGCTCCCCCACGCCAACCTGGAAGCGCTGCATCTGGACAATCGCGGCAAGAGTGTGGTGGACAATCTCACCCTGGCGGCCCTCATAGAGCGCAACGAGGCCCACGCCAAGGGCAACATCAGCGTCACCGGCCTCCAGCTGGAAAATGACAGCGGCCGATACCCCATCGCCCAGCTGGACATCCACATCGACCAGGCCGACACCCTTCACCAGGTGAGCGTGGAATCCGCTATGCTGGACGCCGCCTTCGTAGGCAGCCATTCCATCACGGACTTCATCCGGGACATCAAGGCACTCACCCTGGACGCCGAATTGCCGGCCATCTCGGAAGAACGCGCTACTGAATTCAGCGGAGCCTCCTACACGGCCTGGGCCAACGTCAAGAATACGCGCAACCTGTTTGCCTTCCTGGTACCGGGCCTGTACATCGAAAACGGCACCCGGCTGGATATGGACGTTACGCCGGACGGCGTCCTCACCGCCAATCTCACTTCCGGCCGCGTGGCCATGAACGGCAACTTCCTCAAGGATATCAAGCTGAACGCCCACAACCGGCAGAAGATTCTCTCCGGGGAACTCACCAGTTCCCTCATCACCTTCTCCGGCGCCCATCTGAACAACAACCGGCTCACTTTCCAGGCCGATAACAATCTGCTGGGCCTGGGCTATGCCTTTGACAATGAGGCCGAAACCGACACCCGCGCCGAGATCGACCTCTCTGCCCGACTGGGCCGTGGCGACAAGGGCCTGGAAGTGACGGGCCGCGCCCTCCCCTCCCACATCATCTACAAGGGGAACGGCTGGGAACTCGCTTCCGGAGACGTGTTCTACACCCAGGGCCATCTGCAGGTAGACAGCCTGCTGGCCCACCACGGAGACCAGCAGCTGCTGGTAAACGGCGGATATACACAGGGCCGCCCGGACACCCTTACCGTCACCATGGACCGGTTCGCCATCGACCTGCTGAACACCATCCTGGGAGACCAGATCCCCGTCATCGAGGGCACCGCTACCGGACGGGCTACGCTGCTGTCATCGGCCTCCTCTACGCCGGGCCTGCTGGCCGGCATCGTGTGCGACTCTACCCGCATAGACGGAAAGCCGGTGGGACAGCTGCGGCTGGGCAGCGTATGGGAAGAGGAAAACAACCGCTTCGCCGCCCGGCTGAGCACTCGGCTGGACAACCGCCAGCCGCTGCAGGCCCAGGCTTACCTGAAACCCTCTACCCGGGAAGTGCAGCTGGACCTGCTCCTGGACCGCTTCGACATGGGCTATGCGCAGTATTTCCTGAATACCATCTTCCACGAGTTCTCCGGAGACCTGTCCGGCAAGGTAACCCTGGGCGGCACGCTGGACAAGCTGCAACTGGGCAGCGAGGACCTGAAACTGGAAAACGGCCGGCTGGGCCTGGACTTCACCAGGGTCACCTACAACATCAACGGCAAACTGGCACTTAATGACAAAGGCCTGGAGTTCAAGCAGGTGGACGTCACTGACGGCGAAGACGGCATGGGTACCGTGAGCGGCGGCATCCGCTTCTCGCTCAAGGACCTTACGAACATGCGCATGGACACCCACGTGATCATGCGGGAGATGCGGGCCATCGCCCTGCCGCAGGGCGTGAATCCCCTGGCGTTCGGCAACGTGTACGCCACCGGCAAGGTAGACATTACGGGGCCGCTGAACAACATTACGCTCAACGTGGACGCCTCCAGCGCCAAGACCGGCGAGTTCCACCTTCCCATCGGCTCTGGCAGCAGCGACCGCTCCACGGAAATGCTCACCTTCACCCAGCCCGAATCCCCGGAAGGCGCAGACCCCTATGAGGAAATGATGGCCAGCCAGGAACAGACCCGCGCCAAACAGAGCGACTTCATCTTCAAGGCCCGCCTCAAGGTTACGCCGGGCCTGAAGGCCTACATCGATATCGGCGACGAGAATTCGCTCAACGCAACAGGCGCCGGCACCATCGAGCTGTTCTCCAGCGCCGCCAACGGATTCACCCTGGGCGGTAACTATACCATCCAGGACGGAAGCTTCCACTTCGGCGTGTACAACCTGGTCACACGCGACTTCTCCATCCGGGAAGGCAGTACCATCCGCTTCAACGGAGACGTGATGGACACCAACCTGGACGTGACGGGCGTGTATGTTACCAAGGCCAGCCTCTCCAACCTGCTGCCGTCCTACAGCATGTCCGGCGGAAGCAACAGCGGCGCAGCCCGGCGCACCGTAAACTGCCTCATCAACATCACGGGCAAGCTCGTCAACCCCGAAGTGCACTTCGACATCGAGGTCCCGGACCTGAGTCCGGTGATGCAGGGACAGGTAGAGACCGCCCTCAACTCCGAGGACAAGATCCAGAAACAGTTCGTATACCTGCTCATCGCAGGCAACTTCCTGCCCACGGAAGAATCCGGCGTTACCACTAACGGCTCCGACGTACTCTTCTCCAACGTGTCCTCCATCATGTCCGGTCAAATCAACAACATCTTCCAGAAACTGGACATCCCACTGGACCTGGGCCTCAATTACCAGACCACCCAGGCCGGCAAGAACCTCTTCGACGTAGCCGTGAGCACGCAGCTGTTCAACAACCGCGTCATCGTGAACGGAACGGTGGGCAACAAGCAGCTGGAAGGCGGCGCCACCACCAACGAGATCGCCGGCGACGTAGACATCGAAATCAAGCTGAACCGGAGCGGATCGCTGCGCCTGAGCCTCTTCTCCCATTCGGCCGACCAATACACCTATTATCTGGACAACAGCCAGCGGAACGGCGGCGGTATCGCCTACCAGCGGGAGTTCAACTCCTTCGGCCAGTTCTTCCGGGAACTCTTCGCCGGCAAGAAAAAGCGCGAGGAAATGGAACTGGAAGCCTCCACGCATCCCGTAGAAAACGTTGTCCTGGAAATTGACGCCAACGGTAAATCAACACCTGCCCATGAAGTACGGTAAACTCTATCTCATCCCCACCCCGCTGGGCGAAGGAAGCCCGGCCGATGTCCTCCCGGCACCGGTGCTGGAACTCCTGCCCACCCTGGACCGCTTTGTGGTGGAAGAGACCCGCACCGCGCGGCGTTTCCTGTCCCAGGCGGGACTCAAGGGGCACATCGGGGAACTGGAGTTCCACGAACTCAACGAGCACACCGCCCCGGCGCAGGTGGAAGCCTTCCTCCCCCTCTTTGCCGATGGCCACAACGTGGGCCTGCTCTCCGAAGCTGGCCTGCCGGCCGTAGCCGATCCCGGCGCCCTGCTGGTAGCCCTGTGCCACCGTCACAGCATTGAAGTGGTCCCCCTGGTGGGACCGTCCTCCCTGATGCTGGCCCTGATGGCCAGCGGCCTCAACGGCCAGTCCTTCGCCTTCGCGGGTTACATTCCCGCCAAGACGGAAGAACGCCGCACCGCCCTGCGCAACCTGGAGAAAAGGAGCGCCCAGTTCCACCAGACGCAGATCCTCATCGAAACTCCTTACCGCAATGACGCCCTCCTGAACGACATGCTGCAATGCCTGGGCGGCAACACCCGCCTGTGCATCGCCGCCAACATCACCTGCCCGGACCAGTTTATCTGCACCCGCCGGATCTCCGAGTGGAAGTCCAACCCCGTCACCATCGGCAAACGCCCCTGCGTTTTTGTCATTCTGAGCTAAGCGAAGAATCTATGAAGATTGCATTCACCACATTAGGCTGTAAGCTGAATTACGCGGAAACCTCCACCTACGAAAGGGGCTTCCAGGCCGCCGGCTGGGATGTGGTGCCCTGGACGCAGCAGGCCGATGTCTACCTCATCAACACCTGCGCCGTCACTGAAACCGCCGAGAAGAAGTCCCGCAACCTCATCCGCCGCGCCCACAAGACCGCCCCCGACGCCCGCATCGTCGTCACCGGCTGTTACGCCCAACTTCGCCGGGAACAACTCCTTGCCCTCGACGGAGTCTGGCGTGTTTTCGGCGCTAACGAGAAATCGCAGATAGTTGCCGACATATCCGAAGTGGAGGGAGGCACTGGGGCTGAAACCTCTGGCCACCCTCGGCCGGATAAGAGGGAGGGGCCCATAGCTGTGCTCGAAGAGCACGCGCATGGGAGGGGCCGGAGCGAAGCGGAGGCGGTTTCAGCCCCAGTGCCTTCCGAAACGAAGGCTTTCGGTGCATATTCTACAGGTGAGAGAACCAGAAGTTTCTTGAAGGTGCAGGATGGATGCAACAATTACTGTGCATACTGCACGGTGCCGTATGCGCGGGGTGGTAGCCGAAACCTGCCCATCTGTGAGTGCGTGAAGATGGCCCGGGAGATTGCGGCGCAGGGCGTGAAGGAGGTGGTGCTTACGGGCGTGAATACGGGAGACTTCGGCCGTACTACGGGAGAGAGCTTCCTGGACCTGCTGAAGGCGTTGAATGAAGTGGAGGGCATTGAGCGGTACCGGATTTCTTCCATTGAGCCCAACCTCATTACGCCGGAAATCATTGACTGGATTGCTGCGGGAACCAAGTTCCAGCCGCATTTCCATATTCCGCTGCAAAGTGGGAGCGATATGTTATTGAAGCGGGTGGGACGGCGTTACGATACGGCGCTGTTCGCTTCCCGCATAGACTATATCCGGCAGGCGATGGAGCGTCCCGGGAAGCCCCTGGTCTTCTTTGGGATAGACGTGATTGTGGGCTTGCCGGGAGAGACGGAAGAGCTGTTCCAGGAAACCTACCGGTTCCTCAAGGAGCGCATCCGCCCGGCCTTTATCCACGTGTTCCCCTACTCCAGGCGGCCCGGTACCCGGGCGGCGGAGTGGAAGGACCAGGTACAGGACAGCGTAAAGACAGAAAGGGTGGCCCGGCTGGAAGCCCTGTGCCAGGAACTGCACGATGCTTTCACGGCCGCCAACAAAGGAGTGCATACGGAAGTCCTGTGGGAGTCGTCGGTCAAGGGCGGCCTCATGGGCGGATACACCGCCAATTACCTGCGCGTAGAGAAACCTTGGGATCCCGCGCTGGTTAACACTTTGGAGGAGATTGTGCTATGACAGAGCTTACGTTTTTAGGAACCGGAACGTCGCAGGGGGTGCCCATCATCGCCTGCCAGTGCCCCGTGTGCCGGTCCCAGGACTCCCGGGACAAGCGGTACCGGGCATCGGCCCTGTTCCGTCATGACGGGCTTGCCATCCTGGTGGACGCCGGCCCCGACTTCCGCTCCCAGATGCTGGCCCACGACATCCGGCACCTGGACGCCATCCTCCTCACCCACGCCCACAAGGACCATACGGGCGGGCTGGACGATGTCCGTTCCTTTAATTATATAGACAGGAAAGCCGTAGAGATTTACTGCGAACCGCGGGTGCTCAAGTCCCTGCAGAACGACTATGCCTACGCGTTTGCCGAACATAAGTATCCCGGGGCGCCGGAGTGGCACGTGCAACTCATCGACGAGCGCCCCTTCCGGGTAGATTCCCTGCAGAACACCGGAGACCTGGAGTGGGTGCACGACGTGGGGTATTTCTACCGCCAGCCCGACGGCAGCCTGCGGCCTTCGGACAATGCGGTGAAGGAGGCCGGGCATGATCGGCCCAACGTCATCCCCATCCGCGGGTTCCACGACCAGCTTCCCGTGCTGGGCTTCCGCGTGGGAAACATCGCCTACCTTACGGACATGAGCCGGCTGCCGGAAAGCGAACTTCCCAAACTGGAGGGCCTGGAGCACCTGACCCTGAATACGGTGGGCTACCATCCCCACCACTCCCATTTTTCCCTGGAGGAAGCCATCGGCCTGGCCCGGCGCATCGGCGCCAGACATACCTGGCTCACGCATCTGAGCCACGCCTTCCCCACCTATTCCCGTTTCTGTGAGGAACTGCCGGACGACATCCGGCCGGCTTACGACGGTCTTACTATTTCCGACGAATTATAAAACCTGATAACCATGACACAAGAAGTAATGCAAACCATCGACAGCATTCAGGTGAGCCTGAATGCCGGTGGCATGAACACCATCAACATCGTCCTGGCCTTCGTGATGTACGGCGTGGCCCTGGGCATCAAGCCGCAGATCTTTGTGGAAGTTTTCCGCAAGCCCAAGAGCGTGCTGCTGGGTATGCTTTGCCAGCTGGTGCTGCTGCCCGCCTTCACCTGCGGCCTGGCCATCCTGCTCACGGGCTGGATTTCGCCCATGATGGCCATGGGTATGATCCTGGTGGCAGCCTGCCCCGGTGGTAACATCTCCAACTTTATGAGCTCCCTGGGCAAGGCCAACATCGAACTCTCCGTGAGCCTCACGGCCATTTCCACGGCCCTCGCCGTCTTCCTCACGCCGTTTAACTTCTGGTGCTGGGGCAGCCTGTACCTGCATTTCGCGGGCGTGGAGAGTGAGATTCCCACCCTGGTCATTCCCCTGTGGGACGTGTTCAAGACCATCTTCATCCTGCTGGGTATTCCGCTGGTGCTGGGCATCCTCACCAGCCACTTCCTGCCCAAGGTGGCCGAAGCCCTCAAGAAACCCCTGCAGTGGCTGTCCATTGTGATTTTCCTGGCCATGGTGGTGCTCTCCTTCAGCAGCAACATCCACGCGTTCCTGGTGAGCGTGAAGTACATCTTCATCGTGGTGCTCATCCACAACCTGCTGGCCCTGAGCATCGGTTTCGGCGTGGGAACCATCGGCAAAGTGCCTTACCGGGACCGCCGTACCCTCACCATCGAGACGGGCATCCAGAATTCCGGCCTGGGCCTGGCCCTGATGCTGGGAACCACCCTCTTCGCCAACTTCCCGCCCCATGGCGGCATGCTGGTAATCACCGCCTGGTGGGGCATCTGGCACATCATTTCCGGCCTCACCGTGGCCACTATCTTCAACAGGACAAAACGAGATGCGTAAAATTTGGGAAAGGGACAGGCTGTATACCCTGCTCCGGTATTATGTAGACCACTGCACGCGGGCCAGCTACCACCGCCTGACGGTACGGGGTTCCATCCCCAAAGAGGAGGCCGTGCTCATCTGTCCCAACCACACCAATACCCTGATGGACGCCCTGGTGGTGCTGCAGAGCCGCCACGCGCCCACCGTCTTCGGTGCCCGGGCCGATATCTTCAACCAGCCCGCAGTGGCCAAGATCTTGCGTTTCCTTAAAATCCTGCCCATGGTGCGCCGCCGCGACGGTATCCGCAACGTACTGCGCAACTACGAAACCATGGACGAAGTGCAGGACGTACTGGCCAACAACACCCCCTTCTGCATGTTCCCCGAAGGCCGGCACAACCCCGGCCGGGAATTGCAGCCCCTGCAGAAAGGAATCGCCCGGATGGCCTTCCAAAGCGCCGCCGAGCGCCCCACGCAGGTGGTTCCCGTGGGCATCAACTACAGCGACTTCTTCCGCTTCCGGGGAACCTGTGACCTGGTTTACGGGGAGCCGATGGACGTGAACGCCTTCCTGGCCGCGCACGCAGACCAGCTGGAAGGAGCCCGCTACCAGGCCTTCCTGGACGAACTGGCCACCCGGATGTCGGCCCTCATCGCGCCCGACGTGCCGTCTCCCCAGCGTCCCTTGTGGCTGCGCGTCCTCCTCTTCCCCCTTTGGCTGGTGGCCGCCGTCCTCTCCTTCCCCATGTGGTTCACAGCCGAATGGCTGTGCAAGCACAACGTGAAGGACCACGCCTTCCACAACACCGTCCGTTTCGGCTGCCTCCTAGTGGGCGCACCCATTACCTTTATTATATGGGCCGTGGTCTTCTTCCTCCTGCTCCCCTGGTGGAAGGCCCTCATCCTCCTGGCCCTGTTCCTCCCTTCCTACGGCATTTTCTACGACCTGTGCCCAGCAACTCGCTAGTAATTAACCACTTATAACAAATCGGGTGCACCTGGAAGTGCACCCGATTTTTATTAAGTAACTGACAGTCAGGTGGTTGACTGCCACGGTCAAAAGGATTACAGCTTAGGGCCGGCCTTTACGAGAGCCTTGCCGGCGGCGTTGGACTCGTACTTGTGGAAGTTTTTGACGAAGCGGCTGGCGAGGTCCTTGGCCTTCTCTTCCCATTCGGCGGGGTTGGCATAGGTGTCGCGAGGATCCAGGATACCGGTGTCTACGCCTTCCAGCTTGGTGGGAACGGTGAAGTTGAAGTAAGGGATCACCTTGGTAGGGGCCTTGTCGATGGCACCGCTGAGGATGGCGTCAATGATGCCGCGGGTGTCACGGATGGAGATACGCTTGCCGGTACCATTCCAGCCGGTGTTCACCAGATAAGCCTTGGCGCCGCTCTTCTTCATCTTCTTCACCAGCTCTTCTGCATACTTGGTAGGATGCAGCTCCAGGAAAGCCTGGCCGAAGCAGGCGCTGAAGGTAGGAGTGGGCTCGGTGATACCACGCTCGGTACCGGCGAGTTTGGCGGTGAAGCCGGAGAGGAAGTAGTACTTGGTCTGCTCAGGGGTGAGGATGGAAACCGGAGGCAGGACACCG
>JAEEGL011792301.1_pt1 | contig 18099 bp, 15 predicted proteins | sample 9134231 | NCBI WGS metagenome assembly JAEEGL01 (sample SAMN16246548, study PRJNA631951) | gut metagenome | biome: gut microbiome; feature: rumen; material: fiber-attached | host: Bos | place: Iran: Karaj | collected 2018-10 | reverse complement strand
AACCAGGAATAGTTGGGTTGGCTAATCCATTAAGAAAGTGCATGCAAAGTGGCGTTTTGACTTTCAAGTCAAAGCCTGCGGGTTATGATTACTCCTTAGCAGTTTAAGATAAGATCAACACTTTTCTTGAACATAGCCATTAGAATTATAGTGTGCATATAACTGCATGGCTGCATATCAACAGATGCGTTACCTTCCTGACTATTGGCTGCTCTGACAGTCTGAATACCTCATACCTGGTATTTTGAATCCACAACTTAACAGTCGGTAGATGTCTTAAACTGTTCAATATGTTCTTTCCTGCAGATCCGGAACCGGGCGGCTGACTGTGTCAATCTGCGTTTAATCATTTCTGCAGGACAGCAGGAATCGGCTGGCAATCCGTGATCTCCTGTAATAAAAGATGCTTTTTTGATACAATATTGCAGTAGTTTTTTCTGTTAACCAGATACAAAATCGTTACTTTTTAGGATCTTTATGAAACAGTTTATTCAGCAGTTACTGTCAGACTGTATTGCGGATTTTAAGGCAAAGGGTCTGCTGTCCCAGGAATTTGCCCCCCGCTTCACTGTAGAAAATACCAAGGATAAGAAAAACGGCGATCTTGCTACAAATCTTGCCATGGTAATCTGTAAAAAAATGGGCAGAAAGCCACAGGACGTGGCTCAGCTGATTATTGATTCGATACCGGCTTCAGATCGTATAGCGAAAATTGAAATGGCAGGTCCCGGTTTCATCAACTTTTTCATGAGCAGTGATCATGTCGGTTCCCAGATTTATGCCATGAGCCAGGATCCCCGTCTCGGAGTAAAGCAGACTTCTGATCCGCAGACTGTTGTGGTGGACTATTCGTCGCCGAACGTGGCCAAGGAAATGGCTGTACATCATATAAGATCAACGGTAATAGGTGATTCGGTAGTAAGAGTTCTGGAGTTTCTCGGTCACAGGGTTATCCGGGCTAATCACGTAGGAGACTGGGGTACCCAGTTCGGTATGCTCATCGCCTATCTTGAAAAGATGGAAAATGAAAGTGCTTCAGATCTGGAAGTTTCCGATCTTGAGGCTTTCTACCGTTCGGCCAAGGTTCTTTATGATGAGGATGAGGAATTCGCGGAGCGTGCCAGAAAATACGTAGTAAGACTTCAGGGCGGTGATGACTACTGCCGCAAAATGTGGCAGAAGCTGGTTCAGATGACCATGGTTCAGAATCAGAGAATATATGATCGCCTCAATGTAAGTCTCAGACCAGAGAATGTCATGGGCGAAAGCATGTACAATTCCATGCTGGCCGGAATTGCCGAGGATCTGGAAAATCGCGGCATGGCGGTGAAGGATCAGGGGGCGCTTGTTGTCTTTCTTGATGAATTCAGAGGTAAGGACGGCAACCCTATGGGTGTGATTATCCGCAAGAGTGACGGCGGCTTCCTCTATACAACCACGGATATCGCATGTGCCAAATACAGAGTGGAGCAACTCCATGCGGATCGTATCCTTTACTTTATTGATTCACGTCAGCATGATCATCTGATGCAGGCATGGGCAATAGCCAGAAAGGCCGGATATGTTCCGGCAGAAGTTTCTCTTGAGCATGAATCCTTCGGCATGATGCTCGGAAAGGACGGCAGACCGTTCAAGACCAGAAGCGGCGGAACAGTGAAGCTGTCTGAACTTCTGGATGAGGCTGAAAAGAGAGTGACAGATCTTCTTGCCGAGAGAGGCAGCGATCTTTCCGAGGAAGAGAAGGAAAAGGTGGTGCACGAAGTGGCCATGGGTGCGGTGAAGTATGCGGATCTTTCCAAGAACCGTACTACGGATTACATTTTTGACTGGGATTCGATGCTGTCCTTTGACGGCAACACGGCTCCTTATCTGCAGTATGCCTATACCAGAATAAGATCTGTGTTCAGAAAGACTGAATTCAAACCGGGCGAAGTTGTCCTGGGCTGTCCTCAGGAGGAGAAACTGGCTCTTAAGCTTCTCCAGTTCGGAGAGGTGGTGGAGCAGGTTGCCCTCAAGGGAATGCCTCATCTTCTCTGCACTTATCTGTTTGAGTTAAGCGGTCTCTTCATGACGTTTTACGAGGCATGTCCGATTAACCGTTCGGATGTGGATGAGACCGTTAGAGCAAGCCGTCTTACTCTGTGCAAGGTGACTGGAGATACTCTGAAGACAGGTCTCTCACTGCTTGGTATCAATGTTCTTGAGAAGATGTAGCAGCTATGGCCCGTGATTACGTTTCATCCCGTGCTCCAGGTAAGAAGAGAGCTGGTAAAGGTCGCCAGAAAGAGGAAACCACTGTCGGTTTTTACATAAAGCTCGGATTTATTCTTCTGCTTATTGTGACCATAGTCAGCGGAATTTTTTATCTTAAATTCAATTCGGTCAAACCGGCCAAACCAGATGCCAAACAGAATGTCACCCAGGAAACCACTGCCGCTGATCGCCGTCCCGAGAAGGATCCGTACAGATACAGAAAACTTCTGGAGAGTTCCGAGGTAAAAACCGGAACGTCTGATCAGAAACGGCGCAACGAGCAGAGTTATGAAAGTCACAAGCGTCCTGATGTGATTATTGATCCAAAGAAGAAGCATGAGACAAAGGCTGAAGAGGCCGCCCGTGCCCAGGCGATTCTGAACGGAAGCCTAAATACACCCCGGGATGATGTTACCCATACTGTGAAGATAGGCAGTAATGATGACATTATCTATGTGGACGGTCAGAAGACTCAGACTGCAGCTGCAGGGCAGACACCAGGAACTGCAAATACCAGGGTTGAAAACTCAAGAACAACAGCAGCTCAGGTTGAGTCGGGACGTGCATCACAGCAGTCTCAGACAGGACCGTCTGCAGCATCTTCGTCTTCAAAGACCGGAAATTCTTCAAAGCCGGCCGCGGCACCTGATACAAAGGCAAAACCTGTTGCCGGCTCCTCAAAACCTTCTGCATCAAAGCAGGAGAATTCCGCTGCTGCAGCAACCCGGAAACAGGACAGCATGGCCGGTACAGCCAAAAACAATACCACGAAAGGAACTGAGCAGAATAAGGTCAATTTTTATATGCAGTGCGGTGCCTTTAAGTCCCAGGATCAGGCGAACAGACTCAGGGGATCTATTCAGTCCAGCGGTTACCCAAGTACTGTAAGCAAGGCTGTTGTTAATTCTGTAACATGGTACCGGGTAATTGTGGGACCGTATGCAACGAAGGGCATGGCTGAAGATGTTACGAGGAAACTGAAAAAAGTAGTAAACAACTGTAATATCTACAAGCACTGAAACTTTTTTACATGACAACTGAAAAGCCGCGGGGATTGTTCCCCGCGGCTTTCTGATTTAATTCATGATAACTGATGAATTCTGAAACCGAATTTTCAGAATAGTCCCATTTTCTTTACCACGCTGCGCAGAGCATCCTTCCAGCTGCGGTATTCCTCCTTGATCCTGGTATTTTCGCTTCTGAGCTTCTGGATCTCTCTTTCAAGAAGACTCTTGTTTTCTGTTTCGAATTTAAGATTTGAAATCTGCAGCTTATATTCACCGATTTCCTTGTTCTTGTTCTCCAGTTCTGTGTTGATAACTGCCAGCTGTCCTTCAAGCTCCGCAATTTTCTGATGCAGGGCGTCAATATTCTTTTTTTCCTCTCCGAAGTGCTCTATTTCAGCATTGGCTTTTTCCAGCTCCTCGTTAAGAGCTGTGATCCTGCTGTTGGCTTCATCTCTCAGATCGTGATATTTCTGGCGGGCTGCCACTCTGAGATTTTCAAATCTCTCGCCTGTTCTGTTGATTGCGTCCTCAATAATCGCTGATATATCTTCAATTGTAGTCATGGTAGTTCCTGTTGCTCTGTTCAGTCACTGTCATACTGTGACTGGTGTGCTGAATCGGTAATTGTACGGATATCATTATTACTTTTACTTAATTTTATGGAGCCTGATTTATCTGCTTTGACTGTGCAGCTCTTTCTGTGCACTTTATCTCCGGCAGATGTTCACTGTGCCTGAAACCGGAGAATCATGCCATAAACATCAGATCTGTCATTCTGTGATCGAGACGAACCGGAATGAACAATCCTTATGAAATCTGTTTCTGAACTTGATTGCAGGACAGATCATAAAAAAAACAAATGTCTCTGACAGAAACGTCTTCTGCATACCGTATACGTAAAGAGCCGGCAAAACAGCATATCTCCTGTAAGAATTATAACCTATGAGGAAATGAAAACATATCTGTAAAAGTATGTTTGCCGGTGATGTTGTCTCGGAAGTATTTATCTGCTGTATCTCCTGACAAAATATCAGTTCGGTCTGAAGTGCATTTTGTTCGTGTTTTTCCGTTATGCGGGTAAAAAGGTACAGTTTAAACAGGAGTTTTGATATCATCAAAACAGAATGGGTTTAAGTCTTTGACAAAAAAAACGGGAGGGACTGGTGTATCATGGTCAATCTTAAAAGAATTCCGGATGCCATCAGTAATTTTTCCATGATGATTGATGAGGATTACGTTTATCTTGATAAGACTGAGTTTCTTGAAAGGTACGAGAATTTCGAATCGTCTGTATCAATGCTGCTTAGACCGCGTCGCTTTGGCAAGACCATGTTTACAGAAATAATGCGTTACTATTATGATGTAGCATTAAAAACCACCGGTGACAGACTGTTTAATAATACCTATATCGGAAGTCATCCCACACCACTTAAAAATTCATTCTACGTTCTCAGATTTTCCTTCTCCGGTGTTGAAGTCTTCGGAACGGACGACTACATTGCCGGTTCGTTCAAGAGTGCTGTCGTTAATGGAATAGCCGATTTTCTTGGAAGATATCCTGAGTTCATACCAGTCGTAACATCGCAGTTCATGAGTGATTATTCAGAAGGTGATGTCATAGATATTATCCGCTATTACAATTCTTCTGATTTCCCTACACCTGCAGGAGTGATCTCAAATTTTATTCAGATGATTAGCCATGTAAGAGAATTTGAGCATCGGATCATGGTGATCATAGATGAATATGACAATTTTACAAACGATTTGCTGACTGATGATGCATTGAGGTTCAGTTCGATAGCACGAAAGGACGGATTTATCGGACGGTTTTATTCTGTTCTTCGCAGTTACAATGAATCATCCGGTCCTGTGAATCGCATATTTATAACGGGAGTCCTTCCTGTGACCATGGATACAGCCGTGTCAGGCTTTGTTTCAGCCAAGCTTTCATTTGAGCCGCTGTTTAATGAAACAACCGGGTTTACTGACGAGAATGTGGAAACTCTGCTGAAGCAGACAGTTGATTTCACGAAGTGCAGGTTCAGCATAAGCGAACTTAAAAATGTGATGAAGGAACGATATGACGGTTACCGCTTTGCATCCAGAGGTTACTGCTCCGTATATAATTCAACTCTTTGTCTGAATTTTGTAAAGGAACTCAGAACCGATTATGAACAGATTCCTCCGTTTGCTCTTAACTCAGGTTCTGATATTGATTACAGAAAACTGAAACTTTATCTTGAACTGATGAATGAACAGGATCGGGAAAGCGTTATCGAGGATATTATCCTGGGTAAACCGATAAAGGCCGGTATCGGTGGTTCAGTAAATTATTCTCTTACAGCGAAAATTGATCGCAATCAGGGTTTGACAATTTTATATCACCTTGGCTTTCTTACTCTGATGACAAAGGAAGAGGTGAAGACATATTACATGGAGGAGTATTACCGGAGCGGTACATACCTGAAGGTTCCGAACACTTATTTTACTGCAATATTTGATCGATACCTTTTTGTAAGCAGACAGCTGCCGTGGGCTGATATCGAAAATGCTGATCATCTGGAATCTATTGCCTATCATAATGATGTAAAGTCACTGTACAGTCTGCTGGAAACAGTTTCCCAGGCTTTTGTTCATACGGATAACAGTCTCATGGCTGAATATCAGCTGGTAATGGCCCTGTATGTTGCGTTATCTATGAATACTGCCGGTGCTTTCAAACTAAGAAAGGAATACTACATCAGACATAACGGAAAAATTACTTTTGCCGACAATCGTACAACTGATGCCAGCATTGAAAATGGTAACAGTGGTGATTCTCCCGATTATAAAGGAGTCATCGGGCGGGAACAGGGAACTGATATGATGAGAATAATCAGTCTGAAAAGGGGTCGAGCAGATCTGGTCGCTCTTAACCAGAAGAATGGACCAAGTTATATTTTTGAGTTCAAGTATGAAAAGGATCGAAATGCCAGTGAGAGTACTAAACTGAAAAAACGCGCTGAACTTCTGGAGCAGGCGAAGAAACAGCTTGATTTTTATGTGACTGATGATGAACTGAAGCAGATCAGGGATCTGCACAGATATGTCATCATGTACATCTTTGGCGAATTCATGATTAGCGAGGTTTGATCATACCGTTGTGAATTTTTGTACTGCCGTCGCTGTAGTGAGTTGTGCAGCTGTAGGAGTCGTCAGAGTGGAAGTTCACCGTGCCGTGATAGCTGCGGGAGTATCCGTCTGAGTAGCGGGTGGTGCCGGAGTAGGAATGCGAGTGTCCGGAGCTGCGGCCGGTTGAATGACCGTGAGAACTGTAGCCACGACCAGAGTAGGAAAAAGATCTTGCCATTGTTTTAATCTCCTGATGTTTTCTAAAAGTGATCTTATGTTTTGTCAGTCTGACTTACTTGCCGGACTTGTGAACCGTACCGCCGTGACTTTTTGTACTGCCGTCGCTGTAGTGAGTGGTGCAGCTGTAGGAGCCGTCAGAGTGGAAGTTCACCGTGCCGTGATAGCTGCGGGAGTGTCCGTCTGAGTAGCGGGTGGTGCCGGAGTAGGAATGCGAGTGTCCGGAGCTGCGGCCGGTTGAATGACCGTGAGAACTGTAACCGCGACCAGAGTAGGAAAAAGATCTTGCCATTGTTTTTATCTCCTGATGTTTTCTAAATAGTGATTTAATGTTTTGTCTGCCTGACTTACTTGCCGGAGCTGTGAACCGTACCGCCGTGACTTTTTGTACTGCCGTCACTGTAGTGAGTGGTGCAGTTGTAGGAGCCGTCAGAGTGGAAGTTCACCGTGCCGTGATAGCTGCGGGAGTGTCCGTCTGAGTAGCGGGTGGTGCCGGAGTAGGAATGCGAGTGTCCGGAGCTGCGACCGGTTGAATGACCGTGAGAGCTGTAGCCGCGACCAGAGTAGGAAAATGATCTTGCCATTGTTTTAATCTCCTGATGTTTTCTAAAAGTGATCTTATGTTTTGTCAGTCTGACTTACTTGCCGGACCTCTGAACCGTACCGCCGTGACTTTTTGTACTGCCGTCGCTGTAGTGAGTGGTGCAGCTGTAGGAGCCGTCAGAGTGGAAGTTCACCGTGCCGTGATAGCTGCGAGAGTGTCCGTTTGAGTAGTGCGTGGTGCCGGAGTAAGAGTGAGAGTGTCCGGAACTGCGGCCGGTTGAATGACCGTGAGAACTGTAACCGCGACCAGAGTAGGAAAATGATCTTGCCATTGTTTTTTTCTCCTGTAATTTTAATGATGAGTTGTTGTCGGTAATCGTAATTCAGCAAAGCAGATGTTTCCGAGAGGCTTGCTGTTCACATTAGCGGATCCTGTTTATCAGAATCTTGAGATGTAACGCTGTTATCCATTATCAGTTCTTTGTGTCTTCCTGAGAATTTCTACCATGGCGCAAACTGATGTTTTTGATCTTGCACTCTGAATCGAATCCAGGGGGAAACTGAAAAGAACTTCTGATAATTCCCGTAATTTCCCGGTGCCTTAACTCCTTTTCTTTCTCGATAAGCTGAGAACAGAGCGGGCAACCGATCCTCTTCCAAAACTTATTTTCCCGTGACATGCTCTTGCATTGGAACGCTCACATGCAGCTCCGTACATTCTGCCGTCTTTCTTTTTCATGACAATTGAATAACCAAGCATAACGTTCTCCTTTTCCTGCTTAAACATTAACGGGGTTTATGTCCTGCTGCTGTAATTCATTATCATCCGTTTACTGCTGAGTGATTTTTTCGACCGTGGCTGAAAATGAAACAGGAGCAATGATTTCTTTTTTATGACTGCAGAAACAGTGAAGCGTGGGCTGATCGTGATGACAGGCAGAGTACCTTCTCTCAGTTACAGCCACATCCGGTGTCTGTGCGGCGGGTGTGCATATTGTAGGAATAGATGACTGTGATATCAGACGTTTGAAAATAATCGCGCAGAAAAGTATTGTGACTCCGGGGGGTAGGAGAATTGTTCAAAAACAGCGGCAGGTTTTATGATGACACTGCAGACCGTTTACAGACTGTTTACTCTGTGAGATTCCGATCAGCGGAATCTTTTCCGGGAAATGTATATGCAGCCCTGCAGAACCCGGACTGATTAAAGACAAACTAAAAAGGCAGTGTCAGACTGTGATAAAACAGGTTCCGACAAATCGAACGGATGAATGCTATGGAAGAGCAGGAGCTTCCTGATCAGAACATATCCCTTCCCTTCCGTTTCCGGTGAGCACATCTCCGCCGATCCCCGTTCCCTGTTTTTCAGTCTGCGGCGCTTGAAACTATCGGGTTCTGTTTTTAAACTCGGGCTTGTTAATAAAGGTGTTGAGTCTCTGATATGATATCCCGAGTAACCTTGCTGCTTCTCCCGTGTTATGTTTGCATCTTTCCAGTGCTCTTTCCACAAATGTAATTTTATGCTCCAGAAGCCATTTATCAAGATCAGCCGGTATTTCATTTTCTGGATCAGGGACACCTGCCGGTGAAGAGTTCGGCTGAGGCACTTCAAAAAAGTGACTTTTCAGAATTTTTTCATTAATCATGCCTTTGTTTTTGATGTAGGCGTATACCGCAGAGACCTGGAGTACGTGACGCAGCTGGCGTATATTTCCGGGCCACTCTCTGGAGCGGATGAATTCCCATGCATCATCAGTAAGTTTCAGCGTGGAGCCCCTGAACTGTTCGTCCTGCTGTATTTTTGCCAGAATGCTCCTTGCAATTTCATCAAACCTTTCCATGCTGCTGCTTCTGATCTGGCGCAGCGGCTCCAGATGCACCGGACACATGGCCACACGGTAATACAGATCCTCACGGAATCTTCCATCTCTCACATCCTTTGCAAGATCTCTGTTGGTGGCGGCAATGATCCGCACATTATCAATAGAGTATGTCTCGTTGTCTCCCAATTTCTGTGCTTTTCTGTCGTTCAGAACTCTCAGAAGAGTCTGCTGGTGGGCAAGAGGGATTTCTGCAATTTCATCCAGGAATATGGTTCCATTCCTGGCCTTTCCGAAAAGTCCAACAGTATCAGCTGTCGCTCCGGTATAACTGCCTTTTTTACTCCCGAACAGTTCAGCTCTGAACATATTGCCGTCACCCTGTGCCAGTTCACCGCAGTTTGCTACTACGAACTCCCCTTTGTCACCGCACAGTTCGTGGATCCTCCTTGCTGATTCGCTTTTACCCACACCGGTTTCTCCCAGCAGCAGAATGGTTACATTTCTGAACCTTCCATATATTTCTGCAACCTCCTCTATTTTCCGGTTTTCTGAAATAAATCCGGAGGACGTGTTGCTTAGAGTCTCTCCCGTCAGTGTAAAGGGAAGCTTGATTTCAAAAATCTGCTGTCCGGTTGCCTTATCGGCATATTTTTTTTCCACCGTTTTAAAGGTTCTGGAGCCGGAAAGATCCGTATGTGCGGTGAGAACGGTCATGGCCTGGGTTGCCGGAGTTCCTGAACTTATATGAAACTCCGTACGCCTGGCGTTTTCTGAAATTCTGTATTCGCTGTTATCGTAAAAGGCTTTCAGTGCGTTATAGACCTGACTGTAGTCCGAAGGATCCGCCACATCAACGTATACAACTTTGCATTTTGCATCAGTACCGCGGGCTACCCATTCTCTGAAGGTTTCAGCATCCCTGTAGAGTTTGTTTGTGGCAAGCAGATAGATTATTTCAGCTTTTCTTCCATCGGTGAAGGTTCTTACAGGTCCGTTTTCTCCATCCTTCTCGATCCCTGAAAACTTTTCCATCTGCTTATCCGGGTTGCCGTCATTGTATCCAAGAGCCGGAGCTTTTCCGTTTAGTATTCTCCACCTGTTCATGGTTCTAAGATCCGTCATTCCTATCCATGAAACGAAAATCGGAAGCTGTTGTGTCTTATTCATACGTGTATACTCTTCTTAAATATGATTACTGCAGTAATTTATTATGAACATAATAATTGAAATAAGTAAGGAAGGCTCATGTTTTTGTTTAAAAGTTTGATTTATAAGCATCTTTTTGTTCTGGTATGTTTTTTGAGGATATATGTGTAAAGCGGGATGATAAAACCTGATAAATAACTGTATGACTCAGGAATAAAAAACGGGCAATTACAGTTTCATCCGTGGCTGAAATCGCCGCAATGATCAAAATCGGTGACAATAGTCAGCACTGCGAACAACATAACTAATCTGAAACGAGGAGAAAATCATGAATTTTACTGAACATGCAAAAAGAAGAATGGTTGAGAGAAATTACACTGCTTCCATGCTGGAGGACGCACTGGAGCCTATGATGAAGCAGGGCGTGTGGGATCAGAAAAGTGAGAGGATTACTCTCAATACAAATACCGACGAGTTTCATTCCTATCTGGATGCCGTTTCCGGACTCTGTCAGAAAATGCGTAATGATTATCTGATGCTGAAGCGGACGGTTAAAAAATGCAGGACGGAATCAGCTCAGCTCAGACTCGCACAGCTCAAGGCTGTTTACAAAAAATGCAGGAACAGGCTGGCGAATCTCAAACGGCTTGAGCACAAGTGCAGAGTGACTCTCGTCTTATCCGGAAGCTTTGTCCTTACTGTTTTCAGACCGGATTCACGTTTTAAACGCGACTGTGTAAGAGCATGAATAATTTGTGACAATGTTCATTTTAACCGGCATGATATGGTTCTACCATGACAGTTGTTGATGCTGAATTAGGTGAAAATTCTCTGTCGGTTATTCTTTGTCGTTTTTGTTTTAGCGGGGTAGATTTTATGTCAAATGTGGTGATTTCTTTTCTGGGTGCAGGCAGGTACAGGGATAATGTCTATAATTTCAGAGGTTTTGAAGTAAAGGCACGCTATGCTTCAACAGCTTTTATTTCCTATATCCGCGGTAAGCGTCATACCAGAGTGGATTCTCTTGTGATCTGCGGAACCCAGTCCAGTACATGGAATTTACTCTCAGAGTATTTTTCAGAAATGTCGGAGTCCATGTTCGGATCTGAGAGTCAGTATGCAAAGGCTGCAGAGTATCTCGGAGCAGAGGACGTAACAAAGGCAAATGAGGCAATGCTCTCCTTTCAGAGGTCGCAGAATCTTGGTGAAAAGAAGCAGGATATCTGTGCACATGAAGAGTTCAACAGTCTGCTTAAGGAACTTCAGGACAGTCTGAATAATGCTCTGGAGCCCGTCAGTTTCAAAGTTACTCTGCTGGAGCACAGCGAGATCATGGGTGAATACAGTCAGCAGACAGAACTGCTGAACAGGATCCGTGAACTTGATTTTATAAATGGCGGCACTCAGGTTTACCTGGATATAACCAATGGAATGAGGATCATGCCGTTTGCCGTCTTTGCCAACTTTCAGTGTCTCTGTCAACTCAGAAATCTTAATATCAAAGAGATTTGCTATATGCCGGAGTCAATGCCGAAGACAGAGCCGCTGGTCAGACTTGATGCTATTGAGAATATCAAATCACGTCTCCGTTATCTTCGCGAGCATGATCTTCAGTCATATAATTCTAAGTGTGCTCTTATTAAAGGGATCATGAAGACAGAGGCTCCAAAGCCTGGACAAATGCCTTCTGTTGATGTGTGCTTCCTCGATGGAGCAACTGATATTCTTGACAAAGCTTCAATGATTGCAAGGTTTAACGTTACCGCTGATCCAAAGTGCTTCAGGAATGCAGTAGCTGCAGATGCGGAAAATAAAACGAGACAGGATCTGATATATAAACTCATGGATATCAGCTACTGCCTGAATATCGGCAGATATGTCCATGCTGCGGATCTGATTAAAAAGGATGCGGCATCAATTCTTGAAGGAATCAAAAACGATCAGATCAGAGACGTTTTAAAAGACGCTTTTGCCTGGGCCTACAAAACTGAGATGAATGGCAGCACAAAAGATGCAGGAGCAAAAAATGCAGAGGCGTTAAAGGAACTCAGTTCGAATTACCTGAGAGCCTGTAATTATATTCAGGCTATGAATTCCTGTTATTCGGCACTTATGAATTATGAATTCAGACAGGACACTTCAAAGGATGATTCCAAAGCCGACAGGAGTCAGTGGGTTGTAGAAAGTCAAAAAATCCGTGATGCCGTTAATGAAAAGTATAAGAGTATAAAAGGTTCTTCTTGTCCTTCTCCATACAATAGGCTTATTGCCTACAGGAGTATGCTGATCCATAAAAATGATATTTCCGGTGACGGGATCGAATGGAACTATAACAATAAGTACACTCTGGAAAAACTGGTTTACGGTCAGAATGAAGGATCTGTAAGTTTAACCAGACTTCCCAAGGCTATTCGTGAATGTATCAAGGAATTTGGAGTTTCCTCCGGAATAAAATCACAGAAGTCTTCTAACGAAAATATTCTGATATCATTCATCGGTTCCGGTGACTATGCGAAATGCGATTATACCTATGTTGATCCGGCAGGTTCTGAAAAGCATGAATTTGATATCACCGGCTCCCGTGTGATTGGCATGTCTCTTGCCGGTAAGGTGAACTCTTTTTCGGGTAAGAATAAACTGACAAAACTTCTGATCTGCGGTACCAGAACAAGTAACTGGAGAATGGTACTGTTTGCCCTGCAGCAGGAGTTTGCCGGCAGACTTAGCGCTGAGGTCAGGGATGACCTAGATACTCTTGTTGACAGCATTAAAGAGCATCAGGATCGCGATGCATCAGATGCGTCTGTATCGGAGGAACTTGTCTGCAGACTTAACAACTTCCTGTCTGTCCATCAGAAGGAGCTCGGACTGGAGATTAAGATTGTGATGTCAGGTGACAGGATATCAGACCCGGGGTATGAGCAGAAACTGTTTGAAATGATAGAAAGCAATGTGGGTTTCAAAAGCCGGGTTTCCTTTGATATTACACACTGCTACAGAATTATTCCGATTCTGGTGCTCTGTATCATTGAACATCTGGTTGTGGTAAAGAAGATCAAAATAGAGCATATATTCTATGGAGAAGTGCCTCTGGAGAAGGATTTCAACTTCCTGAACGGTTTGAAAAAGTCTCAGCTTGAGAGTGATGAGGAGTTTTCTGATAAGCTGAAACGGATTGAGTCGGTTCTTTCGGACAATACAGAAAAGCAGGTGATGTCCGGATCCGTTTACGACATGATGAATATATCCAGACTGTTTGATTACTCCTTTGCACTCGGTCAGTACAGAGCGACAGATGATCCGGCATTTCTGGAACCTCTGATGGCGGCAGAATATAAGGACAGCAACCCTGATGTGTATGATGATTTTCAGAAGGGCGTATTCCTGAACAACTTTCTCATGCTTAAGGACAGCTGCAGTTTTCTGCTGAACGTTATTATTGCTCTGAATCAGCCTGTGAGAGATCCGGTGCTGGCGGTGCTGAAGAAGGAACTGCTGGAAAGTCTGACTGAGAGAGTTCCCGTGGATGATAACTATGACTACAGCTCTGATCCCGCAATTCAGCTTGCTTTTATGCGTCGCAGAGTAAGAAAGACAATGGAGCAGAATAATTACATGGAGGCATTGTGCTACTGTTATGAAGCCATGCTTTTGCTGCCGGAATATCTGTACGGTAAAATCAGAGAATTTGGAAAGAATTCGTGTAAAATCGATGAGAATGGCAAAATTAGGTTTTCTCGTGGTCTTCCTGAAGATGTTTACGGTTTTCTCAGACCTCTTGAGGATGATGATTCCTGTAATGTTCAGCGTTTTGCAGAAACCATCGGTAAGCATGGATTTAAAAAGGATAATAAGCACATTATGCCGTGCAACAGTGCACTGGCAGCGGCACTATACAAAGATCTTTGGCTCGCTATATCACGTCCTAGGAACAATATATTCCACGCAGACGAAAGCAGAAAACTGGATTTTCGCAAAAAAGTCAGGGAGAGTCTGGAGAATGCTCTTAGCGTGCTGGAGCACCAGTTTGATCAGAACTGATACGGGACAGGTTTGCTTCTTTTTACCGTTCCTGTGAACTGTTTTTGCAGAGAGTGGACTGACCTTCGCTTCTCTGCTTTTTTATTGGAATTCAGCATGCTCAATGATCTGTGACTTTTATTTTCTTCTGATCAACCTGTCCATTACTGCTTCATTTTGTTTGCTTGTTATGATACGTTTTCTTATGAGTCTGATGTAATACAGTAACTCATCGTATGAAAGAACGATCTCTTCATCGGCCTGTGTTCCAACTTCAACTCCGTCAAATTTCTCACGTTGACTTTGATCATATTCGTCCAGATCATCCCAAAAATTCGAACATGTATACTCATAACCGCTGCCTGTTCCGTTATTTAAGTTCTGAAGGAACTGAATAAAATCGGAGTTTGCAGCTTCATTCAAGTGAGCAATAATCGGGAAATCAGTATCTTTTAGCTGATCTTCTTCCTTCAGGTAAATTATGTACATGCCAGACACCTCAATTATTCCGGAGTCGTCATTGTCATCAGGGATGTTTTCTTTGTTGCCGGCATGTTATCAACTACTGGAGTATTTCTGTAGGATCCATGTCCACATAGCAGTTCACACCGTTGCTGATCTTTTTGTCTATTATGAATGAGTCCAGGTTGGAAATGAACTTAAGCAGTTCTTTTCTGCTTTCTGACTGAATTATCATCAGCATGTGGTATTTGCTCTGTTTCTTCTCCATCTGCGCCTGGTATGGAGAAACGAAGGTGATCCCTGGATACTGCTCTGCATAGGTCAGCATGGCGTGATAAAGTTCAAAGGCCTGATTGTGAACCTTCTGGCGATCGGTGCTTTCCAGTCTCAGGAGTACCTGATGGCTGAACGGCGGCAGATTGAGGTATTTTCTTTCCGCAAGGCAGCTTCTGGTAAAGGCGTCGTAGCCGTCAGCCACGATGGTCTGCAGTACAATATTGTTTGGATAGAATGTCTGAAGCACGACTTTGCCGTTCTTTTCCTCTCTTCCTGTTCTTCCCGCAACCTGGGTGTAGAGCTGGGCCAGTCTTTCTGTCGCCCTGTAGTCATTGGAAAACAGAGCTCCGTCAATGTTCAGCAGAGCTATCAGCGTAACATTCGGAAAGTGGTGTCCCTTGGCCAGGATTTGAGTGCCGATAAGAAGCCGGAATCTGTTTTCCAGGATCCCTGAAAGAGCATCCTTGAGTGTTTGCGGACTGTTCATGGTATCGCGATCGAACCGGACAGCAGGATATTCGGGGAATACACTCTGAAGGTATTCTTCCACCTGCTCCGTTCCGTTGCCTTCCACATAAAGCTGATCAGATCCGCAGTGAGGACAGTTTTCCGGCATACGGTGCACCGATTCGCAGTGATGACAGTTTACGGTGTCGTTGTATTTGTGATAGGTCAGGTAGCTGTCACAGTTGCTGCACTGGAGAACATATCCGCAGTTTCTGCATATGACATGATGGGCATATCCTCTGCGGTTAAGAAATATGAGAACCTGGTTATCCTTCCTGAGTTCTTCCGCTATTTCCTCCAGAAGATGCTGGCAGATCCCCGATGACAGTTCCTGTCCCTTGAGATCTATGATTTCCGTGTCGACTTTTCCTGCATTGGCAACGGCCCTGCTGTCCAGTACCAGTTTTTTATATCTGCCGATGTCCGCATTGTGTATGGTTTCAAGGCATGGTGTGGCAGATCCGAGAACAACAGGACAGTTCGCCAGTTTTGCCTTGTAAACAGCCAGGTCACGGGCGTTGTAGCGGCAGGTGTCCTGCTGCTTGTATGAGGGATCGTGCTCCTCGTCGACAATAACCATGCCCAGATTTTTAAACGGCGTGAAAATGGAGGATCTGGTTCCGATAAGAATTCCGATCTTGCCGTCGCGGCAGGCCAGATAGTTGTCCAGTCTTTCACGATCAGTCAGAGCCGAGTGCATGGCGGCTATAGGTACATTGAAATGATCATGAAATCTGCCTATGGTCTGTGGTGTCAGTCCTATTTCGGGGATCATGATCAGCACCTGCTGCTTTTTCAGCAGAACCTTTTCTATGGCCTGCATATAGACTTCGGTTTTTCCCGAGCCAGTAACGCCCTGCAGCAGAAAAGCCCTGAAAGTGCCGACAGCTCCGGTTATTTCGTCAAGAGCACGCTTCTGCTGCGGGTTAAGTTCAAGCTGATTTGAGAATTCAAGATTTGAATATATGTCCCGCTGTATGCTGTTGAGATCCAGAGATTCGATGGCTTTGTGTTTTATGAGCGTTGAAACTGCTGACATTGAAAGGTTCATGCCTCTGCATTCCTGGGCCGACAGAGGCTGGGCTCTCAGTGCATCAAGAACCTTTTTCTGCTGATCGTTGGCCGGAGTGTAGACCGGATCCACCATGCGGAACCCTCTGATTTCCCGAGCTACTGCAGGGGCTCCCTTTCTCAGTGCAACAGGTTGGGCCAACTCAATAATCGCACCGATTCCGGCATGCTGATAGGTTGAAATGAACTTGATCAGTTCGAGAGTCTGTTCATTCCAGTAAGGCTTTTCATCGATGATATCGCTGATTGGTTTCAGTTTGCTGAGAGGCAGATCAACTGGCGGTGTGTCGGAACAGCCCATTACCACACCGATGACCGCAGAGTTGTTGAAGTTGACGTGAACTCTGCAGCCGATCTGTACTGCCTGATCACTCTTGTATGTAAACAGCTGAAACAGAGTTCGCGGTACGGCAATCTTCAGATAGATCATGAGCTCTGCCGTTTGAAAATTTCAGTAAGAGATTCGCATGTCTCGTCGATAAAGGTGTAGCGCTTCCGGTGCTGGGATCGTTTTTTTGAAGGAATATCCTCAAGAGGTGTACGTTCCGGTCTGGTCAGCTTCATGTAGCTGTCATTGTATTCTTCTCCCCCGAACTCCTTCCACTGGGCATCGTAGTCGTAATGAAAGTCCTTGCCTATTTTTGAACTGTAATGGGAGTTTGCATAGATATGACTTTCTGTTTTAATTCCGAGTACAGCTTCGCATCCGGTAAGATCGGCAATTTTGAAGGCAAGAAGGATCATGAGATATTTGGGCAGAATTCCGTAGCCGGCCTTGGTGGCGGCGGATATTTCCTTCATGGGCTCCGGAAGATGCGGAGTGCATCCCTGTATGGAATTGATTTTAAGTACTCTGTGTCCGTCTATTTTTCCGAGATTTACGGCTATGGAAAATATTCTTGCACATGAAACTTCACCGTTTCCCTTTTCATCAAAGCTTCTGGTGATTTCCACTGAAAGCTCAGCCTCTCTGCGGTGTGTTCCGTTATACTGCAGGGTTATGCTGTACTGAACCGGAACAGCCTCGCTTACGGGATAGTCCTTTACGCAGATCCCGAACTCCGTGCCGAGAAGATCAAACTGCTCCTGAGTAAAATATTCAGACAGAATGTCGTAGTGATCCTTCAGTACCTCAAGACGTTTTTCGATACTGTAGGTGCACACCTCATAGGGTCGTATCAGCTTGTAGAGCATGGTGCGATCCCGCTGGCATGCACTGTGACAGCACGGGCGTGAAAGAAGTTTCAGATACTCTCTGTACACAGAGCGGTTCGTCAGGTACTTTGCGGTAAATCCTATATCATGGATTATTCCCTTGCTGCTCCGGCTTTTGGCATAACCAAGAACCGACCAGAATGAGAAATTACCCTTTTTGACAAATTCCGTCCATGATGTTTTGTCTGCTGAACTCATCTTTTAGATCCTGCCTGTCATTTGCCTAGACCTTCTTAAACTGGGAGCGGTAGAGAGCCTCGTATGCCCCCTGCTTCTTAATCAGCTCATCATGAGAACCCTTTTCCACGATTTCACCGTCATTGACAACCATAATGGAGTCGGAATCGACAATGGTGCTGAGACGGTGGGCTATGACCAGGACAGTCTTGTTTTTCATGAGATTGGAAAGAGCCTCCTGAACAACCTTT
>JAEEGL011322936.1_pt1 | contig 18099 bp, 14 predicted proteins | sample 9134231 | NCBI WGS metagenome assembly JAEEGL01 (sample SAMN16246548, study PRJNA631951) | gut metagenome | biome: gut microbiome; feature: rumen; material: fiber-attached | host: Bos | place: Iran: Karaj | collected 2018-10 | reverse complement strand
TTCTTTCCGGAGTATTTAATTATTCCCCTTCAATAAAAAGATCAACAATAGTTCTTTATCTCTTATGACCACCTTGTCCATACATAGTCTATGGGATCATTTTTTGATATCTCTCTTCCCCATCGTATTACACTATCCATAAAATATCCATAACTATCATAAAGTTGGACATTGCCCTCTGCTACAGTAAAATGGTCACCCTCTGTTCCTATTACAATTACGGAATGACTATCATTGTTTACACGAAGGATATCTCCTATACGTATCGAGCTTGCGGAGGGATGGTCAATCCAGGTTGCAGGTTCATTTCTTCCAAAAGCTGCATCACTGAGAATACAGGCAATACCAACACATCCTGCACCGCCCATGTCTCTATATCTTGTTCCATTGTGACTCAGCACATTATACCAATGATAAACATCTTCATTATCCCAATGTGTGTTATCAGGAAAATAAGATCTCATGGCCATTATACGGCTGTACGCTTCGCTCTCATCCTGTGCAGGCGATGTCGGAAATGATATAGTGACTGTAGTTGATGTCGGTTCCGGTGATGACGATACAGCCGGCGAAACAGTAGGTGATGTTGACGGGCGAATCGTCGGCGTTGCACTAGGACTCGATGTCGGAGTCCTGCTCGGGCTTGCGGATGGAGTCTTACTCGGACTCGCCGATGGTTTTACACTCGGGCTGGCTGTCGGACTGAACGTCGGTGTAGCCGTAGGCGCCACAGTAACCGAAGGAGTTGGCGTAGCCGTCTTTGGCTTGACATATATCTTCAGTTTTAGAGCATATGTCTTACTCTTCTTCTTTGGCTTTTTTACCTTTACCTTTGCAGTAATTGTTGTCTTGCCCTGATAATAAGAATACACCCTAAGCTTAGTCTTTGACAGAGTTGTCGCTGACGCAACAACAGAATTTGACGAGCTTACCGTAAAGCTTTTGATATACTTAGGAGATACATTATTAACAGAAAAATCCTTGGTATCTGAAATCTTTGTGAACGTGTATGACGACTTCGACAGCTTTGGCTTGCTAGCTGCATCAACTGCACTCGGATAAGTCTGAACCGGGAACAGTGAAAGTATCATACACAACACCAACAGAATACATTGGTTTTTTTTCTTCATAGGCAACCCCCTTCATTAGCCAAAAGAAATATCAATTCATTTATTCTTTATGCCGCCTTCTTCTGCGAGTACTCGGTAACCATATCATCGTATTTTTTTAACGCTTCATCTATACGCTCTTCCACTGCCTTCCCTTCATACAAACCTGATTCGTTTTTGGTCAGGCCTTCAAGGTCGATACTGTAAACAGCAGGATGGTTCTCCAGTGTCAAAAGTGTTAACTGTCTAAGCTGATCTGTGGTCTGATATACGAGATCCACTGACCACGCTTCTTTGTTATCTTTTTCATACTTTGTGAATACAAGCTTGACTCCGATAGGAGTCTTTTTTTCGATAGTACATGGAAGCTCGTAGTCTGCAGCGCCCATGGCAGCCAAAACACTTCCTACATTTGAATCATGACCACACAGGAAGGTAAACTTTCTTCCCTCCGTATTCATCTCTTTCTTTATCTCTTTCAAAAGAGGATTCGCAACGTTCACGGACACTAATGGTGCCGTAAAAAGAACATCTCCGTAAACATCCTTTATCTCGGAAATCATATCCCACTGATCTTTGGTAAGCTTCTTTCCGAAAGCGGCTTTCTTTTCATCCGCCTCCTCATAGTACTGAAGAACCAATGCATCAGCTGCTGAACATGCATCCTTAAGTGATCCCGTCATGCCGGGTTCTTTTCCGACTCCGATGGAAAGACCAAGATCATCCGTCTTAAATTCTCCTATCGTTCCGTCTTTATATGCTTCCGAATCTTTCAGATCAAGAACATCTGAAAGAAGCTTATAATCTTCTTTCAGTTTATCAACTTTTTTATTAAAAATACTCTTCATCTGCTCAGCACACGCATCTCCGTACTCATCTGTAACAAACGTAAACTGAGGTGTGAAAACGGGATCCATTTTATCAAAATCGACCTTATATTCAATTCTTTTATTTGCGGTCGGAAGGAGTCCTGCAATAAAATACTGAGCAGTAGCAATGGTTCGCTGTTTAGAGTTAGCATATACCGCAACAGCATCCTCGTCCGGATGGTAGTTCTCCGGGAAAAGCTGCTCCTTCTCAAGCCACTTTCGGAAATACTGACCGTTTTCAGTCTCAAGCACACCGCCCCTCAAGGACAATTCACTCGGATTCGAAGTCCAGGTAAACCAAGTATGCGGTGTAATCTTTCCAAGTAGAGAATCTCCTCCACTGAGTGGTGATCGAATATTATGTCTGCTCAAAACAATAACTTGCTTTACGGTATATCCGTCATGCGAAAGCGAGCCGGGCACTACCTCTTTATAATCAGTCTTCTCGACTGTCACTTTACACTTAAGAGTGATTTCCTTTCCATTACTCTGTGATACCTTAGCGCTGACAGTTGCCTTTCCAACCTTCTTTGCATTTACCTTTCCCTTTTTGGTGACAGTTACAACTTTTTTATCAGACGTAGTCCACTTAACAGTGTATTCATCTGCACTGATCACCTTCAAGGTAACACTCTTTCCCACTTCGAGCACAACACTTTTTTTGTTGAGTTTTGGCTTCTGAGTCGCTCCCTCAGCCTCCATCGTCATTATTACGGATGCAACCATCATCAAAGCAATAAATACTGAAGTAATTCTCTTTGTTGTTTTCATTTTATTCTGTTCTCCGCTCATTATTTGCACAAAAGGCGGGAACAAAAGCCCCCGCCTTATTGTATTAATAATCAATTACCATCTGGTCCACATATAATCAATAACTGCATTTGTCGCAAGAGTTCCATTCCAGCTTATCTTACCGCCAACATTTCCTTCGGCAATTTTAAAACTCTTGTCATCTCTTCCGACAACCATAGCAGTACGTGATGCGCTGGCAAAAAAGATGATATCACCGATACGAATTGTTGTTGCAGCCGGCCTATCAACCTGACGCGCCGGGTGATTTGTAACATCTCCGTTGAACGCAACATCACTTAAGTATGCCGCGAAAGCCTTTGCGCCGCCCAAATCCATCACCAGACCATTAAACGCCGAATATTTATACTTATTATTGTCAGTCCAGTCCATTCCGTGAGGGAACTGAGTCTGATATCCGATCATTCTCGTATACGCAGTCTGTTCTTCCTCTGACACCTCAGTAAATCCCGGAGCCAGGGTAGCCGTCGGAGTTGCTGATGCCGACGGAGTGGCTGACGCTGTCGGCGACGGACTCGGTGCTGTCGTCTGATATCTGGAATAAGCAACCTCAATCTTTGTTGTTTTCGGGATAAATGCTTCCCATGTAATCTGCTCTTTTGCATCGGTCTGTACGAGCAACAGCTGATCACTGTTTTTACCGATGATGATCGCAATCTTATATACCTTTGAATCCGGCCAATATTTGATCACATCACCAACACGTAATGTGTTCGGATCAGGATTATTTAATTTCTTTCCGGGATTCGGAACCTTTACATTCAGATCGGCAGTACCGGCACCAAATGCAGCATCATTAAGGATAGCTGCCAACGCTGCGGAACCGGTCATATTCATGGTGATCGGTGTACCTGTTGATGACTCGGGATTTCCGCTGTAGTGGAAAGCATACCACTTATACGCAGTACTGTTCGGATATGACATGCCCTGTGAATATGTTGACTTCTTAGCTATGATCTTGTCATATATTGTCTGCTCCTCTGCTGACAGCTTATCTCCCGGCTTTGCAGTCGGTGTGACTGTCGGAGTAGCAGATGGCGTTGCTGATGCAGAAGGCTCAACAGATGGAGTAGGTGTTTCTTCCTCTCCCTTAACTGTAACCTTAAGCTTCAGGGTATAAGTCTTCTTTTTGTTGATGGCTTTTTTCAGCTTTATAGTAATCTTGATAGTAGCTGTTCCAACTCCATCAGAGGTGACCATAAACTTGTTTTTAGCAGAACCCCTGTCGACTCCGGCTACGTTTATGTTGTCACTTTTTCTGATGACTGTTTTGATGTTTTTGCTTTTGACATTTTTGATGGTGATCTCTTTGTAATCACCAACATCATCGAAAGTAACTGATTTCTTTGACAGCTTCGGCGCACTAGCCGCAGATGCTGCCTCCTCGTTCGTCTGTACATAGATCAGTGACAGAACCATGCACAAAACCAGGATGATACTTTGTGTGCTTTTTTTCATAATTCTTCCCCCTTTTTTAAGCAGTTAACATTAACCCAATGCTTTTTCCAATGCCTCAACTACGATCTCAAGAACCTTTATCCTGGCATAACGTTTATCATTCGCCTCGATAACATGCCACGGAGCTCCCTTGGTCGATGTCTTTACGATCATCTCGTCGACGGCTTTCTCATACTCATCCCACTTTTCACGGTTACGCCAATCTTCATCAGTGATCTTCCACTGCTTTTCCGGCGTCTCCTGACGGGATTTGAACCTGGCCGCCTGTTCATCCTTGTCAATATGGAGCCAGAACTTAAGCACCACTGTGCCGTTTTTCACAAGCTGAGCTTCCATATTGTTTATCTCGGCATAGGCTCGCCTCCACTCCTCTTCAGTTGCGAAGCCCTCTATGCGCTCAACCATCACTCGACCGTACCATGTGCGGTCAAATATCGTCATGTGGCCATCCTTCGGAAATCTCTGCCAAAAACGCCACAGATAGTTGTGAGCCTTTTCGATATCATTCGGAGACGCAGTCGGAACGACCTCATATCCTCGTGGGTCGATAGCCTGAGTGATTCGTTTGATTGCTCCACCCTTTCCGCCGGCATCCCAGCCCTCGAAGGCAAGGACCACCGGAACCCTCTTCAGATACATCTTGTTATGAAGAATCGAAAGTCTCTTTTGCAGATCCTTTTTCTTTTTGCGATACTCATCATCCGAAAGACTCTTTGAAAGGTCGATACCTGCAAGCACGCCATTTTTGAACTCCTCATGCTCCATCGCAGGCGTTTCCTCATCTGCTCCGATGTACGCGGCCTGCTCTTTGGCATTTTTATCTGCTTTTTTCGCCTCTGCCGCCTTCACTGCCTCCTCCATCGCCTTTGCAAGCGTGGTAAGGATCTTCATCGTGGCATATTTTTTATCCATAGCTTCGACGACAGTCCACGGAGCCTCATGTGTATCGGTCTTTATCAGCAGTGTATCATATCTGAGCACCTGCTCCTCATAGTTTTTATTCTCATTCCAATCAGACTTGTTTACACGCCATTTGGTTGATTTGTCCTTTTCCAAAGCCTTCAGGCGTTTCCTCTGTTCCTTCTCGGTGATCGCAAGGAAAAACTTCACGATCAGATTTCCGTCATCCGTGAACAGCTTCTCATACTGGCGTATCTCCTCCGGTGTGAGCTTGTCTGAGAAATATCCCTGGTACCAACTCTTATCAAAAATGTGTATACGTCCCTTTGCAGGTGACTTCGTGAAGAATCTCCAGAGGTAAGGATGCATCTTATCCTCCTCTGTCTCCTTCTCCATAGGGAACACCTGGAAACCACGCGGATCGAGTGCGCGGATCATACGTCCGATCATGGTTCCTTTACCGGAAGCCTCGTACCCCTCAAAAATAACCATGATAGGGATACCCAAATCCTTGCAAGCTCTCTGCAACTCCCCTATTCTTACCTCGAGCTTTTTGATACGCTCATCGGTATCCGACCACGTTGCTTTTTTCTTCAGATCGATCTTTTCAAGCATATCCCTACCTCCTGTTTTCAGGGTTTGATGCTAACAACCTTCACGAATCAAAAACACTACCTATATTTTATCAAAAAAGCCCTGCATTAGCAAGGCATTTTTTTATCATATGTTATCCGCCCACGTGTCGAAAACACGCTTTGCAATGGGCACGGCAACAGCACCGCCGGTACCGCCTCCCTCGACGAGCACACAGATTGCGAGCTTTTTCTTTTTGTACGACGCATATCCGACAAACCAGGCGTGCGAATCAGAGGATCCGGCCTTATACTCAGCCGACCCTGTCTTTCCGGCTGCCTTATACGGAGTTCCGTAATAAAGAGACGTCGCAGTTCCGCTCTTTACGGTCTCTCTCATCAGATTGTGCATCATTTTTGCTTCATCCTTGGAAATGGGTTGTCCAAGTGTTTTTTTCGATGCCTCTCGTACCATCTTACCATCGAATGACGAAATCCCGTCGACAATATACGGCTTCATCAGCTTTCCGCCATTTGCTACCGCACAAGCGAGCAATATGTTCTGTAACGGAGTTACCAACACATCTCCCTGTCCGATGGATGCCTGCATGATATCACCCTTTGACGTAGAGGATGTAAGCTGAAACTTCGATATGCTCTTCTCCAGCTTGTCCATGGGGATAACCTTGTTGAAGTACATACTCTCACAAAGGTTTCTCCACCCTGCGACATTCAGCTTTCCACCGATAGTACAGAATGCCGTATTACACGACTTCGCAAAAGCCGTTTTCAGATCGACCTTTCCATGGACGTTTCCGCCGTAGCATCTGATCTTTCCGCCATCACCGGTACCTATACTGCCTTTACATTTGTATTTAAAATCATTGTAATCGATATTCTGTCTGATATATGCGAGTGCGGTATACATCTTAAAAGTCGATCCCGGAGGATACAGCCCCTGCGTTGCACGGTTTATAAGTGGAGAATCCTCTCCTGAGTTACTCGTCAGCTGAGCCCAGGATTTCGCCGTGATATCGTTAGGATTGTAGCTTGGTTTCGAAACCATCGTAAGGATCCTGCCGGTCTTCGGCTCAATAGCGATCACTGCCCCGCGCCTTGAGCCCAGTGCCTCACTCGCCGCCTGACTCATACCGGCGTTCAAAGTTGTGATCACGTTATTTCCGGGGCTCTTTTTCCCTTCAAACTCATTCAGAATCTTGTTAAAAGGATTAAGGTTTGAGTTCAAAAGCTCATAGTTCTCAGACGACTCCAGGCCTGTCGCGCCATATGAATAATGACCGACCACATTCGCAAACAGGCTGTCATAGGGATAAACTCTCGTCTCCTTACCCTTCTTTCCTGTCACGGTCTTTGCCAAAACCTTACCATCCGAAGAAACGATATTTCCCCTGGTGACATGCTTTGCCCATATATCCGATCTTTTATTTGCAGGGTTATTAAGCACCTTGTCCGAGTCTTTGACAATAAAAACAATCAGATACACGGATAGCGCCATAAACAACGCAATAAAGATATATGTAACTATCGCCATCGATTTCTTCATATCCACAATCTCCATTTACATTTGCGGGTCATTTTGCGGCACCTGCTCTGTATTTTTCTTATTATGGGTCTTACTGTCCATAACATACATTCCCTGAATCACGGCAAATATTACTATCGTCGCTATGATCGACGAACCACCGTACGATATCAGCGGTAGCGTAACTCCCGTAGACGGGATGAACTTCGTCGCGCCCCCGATACAGATAAACACCTGGAACACCAGTACCACACCGAGTCCGAACGCACAAAGCCTGTAGAAGGCATTTTTCATCTTCATTGCCACATTCACAAACATGATAAAGCTGGAAATATACACCAGTATCAAACATATCGCAAACGCGACACCCAACTCCTCTGCAATAGCCGAAAAAATAAAATCCGAATCAACTACCGGCACACTCTCAGGCAGTCCCTGTCCGAGTCCCATACCCATGATGCCACCCGTTCCTATCGCAAACAGGCTCCTGCAAATCTGATATCCGGCATCATTTATGTGCGCCCAAGGATTATTCCACGCCTTCACTCGAATCTGAACGTGTGTAAAAATCTTGTACGCGACAAACGCCGCACCGGCGCCCACTCCGAGACCCGCGACGATATACAGCCACTGCCCCGTTGCCACAAAAAGCATCATCAGATACGTAAAGAAAAATATCAAGGCACCGCCAAGGTCTTTTTCCAAAACAAGTACGCCGACATGCGCAGCTGCAAGGATCGTGACAAGAACGACCCACTTGAAGTCGGTTCTCTTTGAGAGCATCGATGCGATAAAGAACACATATATTATCTTCACAAACTCTGAAGGCTGTAGCTCAAAGCCACCTATGGCGATCCAGTTTTTCGCACCGTAATGCTCCACTCCTATCACAAAAACCAAAACCAGCAAAAGCAGTCCTGCGATCACATAAGGAACGGCCAGATTCTCCCAAACCGCATATCTGTCGATCAAAAACGGCACGAGAAGACACACCGACATAGCTATACCGGCCATCAAAAGCTGCTTTATTCCGTTACCGGGGTTCAGACGGATCTGCATGATAAATCCGACCATCAGACAAAGCATCATGTTATTCAGAATGAGTCTTGATAGTCCCTCATATATCTTTTGATAAAGGATTATAAACACGATATAAAAAAGCATCCCGAGTGAAAGCGCAACTATGGTCTTCGCCGATGTATCCTCGAGCACCAAAACTGACGCGCACAGCAAATACAGAAGCACCGTCACTACTCTTTGGCTCCTGTAGATCGCGAGCTTTTTCGCCTCCGTGCTCCCAACAAAAGAGATAAAGCTGAGAAAAACATATACCACGATCAGAAACACCAAAAAGTATCTCGATATGTCAGCTACAACTACAACCATTTACCCAAAACCTCTTTCACTTCTTCTTCGTTTTCGATTGAAAAATCGACCCACACGCCCGATCCTTCATTTTTATCCGCATCTTTTTCAGAAGTTATTTTATCCTTCGTATAGATCACCCTGTACGAAACTCCCTCAGGCTTCACTACGATAAACTCATCCCCCTTAGGCGTCCTGATCTCACCCTCAGCTATCCGGTGAGCACTTATCATCACGGGGATCCTTCCATAAGACCTCTTCGGCATGGTACTGCCGACACCCAGCTCACCGTAAAACCTCTTTGCCAAAGAGTTTTCCATATACATATTCTCATACGCGATCATCGGAAAGCTCTTCGCGTATTTGTTCCTGAATACGATCGATGCCAGACTGTTTGCCACAAACAGAACTCTATGTCCAGAGTTATCCACCTTCTCGATAGACTCCTCCTCAGCTTTTCTCACCGCCGCATCTTTCGTGAAACATTTTTCAAAAAAAGCTGCCAGTTCGGATATTTTTTCCTCTTTTTCGCGCCCTCTGAACGCTCTCGGCAGGCTGAATGCCCACACAATATCTGACTTATATTTTCTGAACACCATCCACATGGTGTGTATCTCATCGAGCTGAACCCCCGAAAAACCGCCAAGTTTCACGTGTAACACATATTTTCCTTTTCGTGAAACATCTTTCAAAATCTCAACGACACACTCCAGCTGAGACATATTTGATACACTGATCCAAGTAGCCCCATCTGTATCAACACCCGAAACATAAGTATTTTCTTCAGGCTTTCTGTCTTCCGCCTGCTTCTCATGCATCGATCCTACTTCTGCCATCGACGCTCTCTCATCATGATACCTTGTCTCGGAGATAGCCCTCCATATCTTCAGTGCCTCCTTCTCCAGCTCAGCTATAGCGAGCCTTCTCAGCTCCTTGATCGCCTTCAGCGGGATAAATGCCCCCTCTTCCATATCCACAACGAGAGCATCCCAGGTGTAACCTGTCCCACCGAGAGACGACAATCTCTCTCTGACGTCAAGACTCGTTACGGGAGCATTGCTCGCGGGCTCGACCATCATACCTGTCGCACTAACACTGACGGTTCTTTTTTCCAGATCCATCACTTCATGCGGCTCTCCCGGCATATGCTTTGCAGGAACAAATATATCCGCGGATATCTCAAGGGTTGCCGCCTGACCGATCTTTCCAATCCATCTGCCGCGTATGGGCAGCATGCTCTTTAACCCGCTTTCACCGATCATACCACCAATCATCGACAAAAGCGTGGCATTTTTCGTTCTGAATATCTCATCCCCCTCAGATACCGAAGAAAAACCTATCGAAACATCAGCTATCGATCCGCTCATAGCTCCCGCACCAACCGTAAACTCGTACACGGTCTCACCGGATGAGTTTCTGATAGCCAGAACATCATGCGGATACAACTGCTTTTCAATGAGTATTTCACAGGATGACTCCTTTATCTGACGTGTACGGTTCACCGCTGTCACATGTCCGACCTTAAGACCATAATGCCCTTTGATCTGCGGTTCTATCGTAACCTCATCATCCTTCGCAAAAAGGTACGATGGAAAGAATCCTCCCCTGTTATACAGCTCCATCGCATTTCTTCGCTCCTTGTGAAGAACGCTTTCCGTATTCTCAACGAGATCTCTGTAGTAGTCATAGCCCTCATCAAGATAGATATCACTGTAACGTCTGTAAAGATAAGCCAGATATGAAGCGTATTCCATACTCTTCATACGGCCCTCGATCTTGAACGAGTCAATCCCCGCTTCTATAAGCTCCGGTATATGCAGCAAAGTCTCGGAATCCTTTGAGTTCAGTTCATACGATGTCCTTCCGCTATCCGGTCTGGTATACGGAAGCCTGCATGGTCCCGCACACATACCGCGATTTCCGCTGCGACCTCCTATATGCTCGCTCATCAGACACCAACCTGAGTAGCATACACAGAGTGCTCCGTGTACGAACACCTCTATCTCCAGGTCAGTCTGCGCTCTGGCAGCCCTGATCTCCTCGATACTGAGCTCTCTGGCAGGGACAAATCTGGTCACTCCGTAAGGACGAAGTAACTCTGCTTCCTCTCCTGAGAATATCGCCATCTGCGTACTGGCATGCAGATCAAGTGTCGGATATGCTTCATGAAGCTTTATGAGCACTCCGGGATCCTGCACTATCGCGGCATCCAGCCCCGCATCAGCCAAAGGCTTTATCATGGTAACAAGCTCATCAAGCTCACTGTCCATTAGAAGCGTATTTGTCGTAAGGTAGATGCGTTTTCCGCGAAGATGCGCATATGTGATCGCAGAAACCAGCTCCTCTATAGTCGGATTCTTTGCAAATGCCCTGGCTCCAAACCTCTGTGCGCCCACGTAAACAGCATCCGCGCCCATATCAAGCGCGGCATACAATGTCTCTATGGAACCCGCAGGCGCGAGTATCTCAGGATTTTTCTGCATATCATTCACCATTCATCGAAAGTAATCTCACAAGAAAGAAGCCCCGGCCAAATCGTCGGGGCTTCGCGTCCTATCATTTTTTATTCTTTATCGTGGTCTCAAGCTCTACGATCTTTTTCTCAGAGTCTGAGAGCTTCTTTTCAAGCTCCTTTATCTTTGCTTCCTGCTTTGATATCTTGTCCTCACGGGCGATGATCTCGTGCTTCATATCGAGGACCAGCTTATCCTTCAGCTCGCGGTCGCCTCTGATCTCGTCCGCCACACGCTTCTCCTTGAAATAGTCATCAGCGATATTTATCGCCAAAAGCGCGTTCCTCATATCCAGGTCGAGCCTGATGTAATCTTTATTCTTTTTCAGCGCACCGAGTTTTCGATTGATATAAGTCGCTACATGCTGCAAATACTCATCGCTCTCAAAACCCGCTATCGTATAGGTTCTCCCGTCAATCAACACATCAGTCGTCGTCTGATCCTGCATATGTCTCTCCTCCAATTATCCCCGTGACTTTGCACGGCTCATCTGATAGAACCATTCTATCATAACTTAAGTTCATTTACAACTCTTATTTCAGGAATCTTATACATTATCAAAAATACCAAGCACGGGGTAACACCCACGCCATCTTATGGCAGCAGATAGCGATATGCTTCATCGGTCACCACTCGACCGCGGGGAGTTCTCGCGAGCAGTCCCTTTTGTATCAAAAACGGCTCGTACACGTCCTCGATAGTCCCTGCATCCTCACCGATACTGACCGCTATGGTCTCAATCCCCACCGGGCCTCCGCCATAATGATCGATCATCGCCATAAGAAGCGCCCTGTCAACGGAATCTAACCCAAGCTTATCAACCTCGAGAATATCCATCGCTTTGTCAGCTACCTCTAAAGTTATCTCTCCGTCAAACCTGATCTGGGCAAAATCCCTGACACGCTTAAGCAGTCTGTTTGCTATACGCGGCGTACCTCTGGATCGTCTGGCAATAGCCATGGCCCCTTCATCATCAACAGGCACCTTGAGAACTCTTGCTGATCTTTCGACGATCTCCTTTAGCTCCTCATCATCGTAAAATTCCAGTCTGTGGATCACACCGAAACGATCTCTGAGCGGTGCTGTAAGCATGCCCGCTCTCGTAGTCGCTCCGATAAGGGTAAAATGCGGCAGGTCAAGTCTTACACTTCTCGCAGCCGGCCCCTTTCCAATCACAATATCGATACCAAAATCTTCCATCGCCGGATACATAACCTCTTCGACCTGACGGTTAAGTCTGTGTATCTCGTCGACAAAAAGGATATCACCTTCATTTAGATTATTAAGGATCGAAGCCATATCACCGGGCTTCTCTATGGCAGGCCCGGATGTGATCTTTATCCCGACATCCATCTCATTTGCTATAATCTGTGCCAAAGTCGTCTTTCCAAGCCCCGGAGGTCCGTAAAGAAGCACATGATCAAGAGCCTCACCACGCTCCTTTGCTGCGTCAATATAGACCTTCAGCGTCTCCTTGGCCTTTTTCTGACCGACATATTCACTGAGAAGCTTCGGTCTGAGGCTATTCTCAATCTTATAATCCTCTTCGATCAATTCAGTCGAAATTACTCTTTTTTCCATATCCTCTTCCTTTAGATTACTTTAAGCGCCTGCTTAAGAATAGCTTCCGTATCCGTCGCATCACTGACAGCTATAACACTCTTCACTGCCCTCATCGCATCCGCAGATGAATATCCGAGCGCAACGAGTGCCTCAATCGCATCCTTCACGGCATCTGTATCACCCTGCGTCCCGGCCGTCTCTCCAGCAGGCCTCTCAGCAGTGATAAAGTCGTCAGAGTCACACTTGTCTCTGAGCTCCAAGACTACCTTCTCAGCTGTCTTCTTTCCGATACCGGGTGCCTTCGCTATAGCCTTCGAGTCCTCGGCGAGAATCGCAAATCGAAGCTGGTCTGCATCCAATGTGGACAGTATCCCGAGCGCACCCTTGGGTCCGACTCCGTTCACGGTTATAAGCATCTTAAAAAAGTCACAGGCGTCACGGGTCAAAAACCCGTAAAGCTGCATCAGATCCTCACGCACATGCAGATACGTATAAAGCCTTACCTCCTCGCCTGCATGCGGCATCCTCTCCAACTCCGACGCCGGCACAAAAATCTCATATCCTATCCCGTTATTCTCAAGCAGCACATAGTTTTCATGTACGCTATCTACTATTCCTCTGACAAATCCAATCATCTTTTATCCTCCACAAGCGAGACCGGGTGGGAACCATTTGTCATATCCCGCTAAATACCTACACCAGTGAATCAAACACCTTGAGGACAAACTGCGCGAGCTTTCTCAGTCGCGGTCTGTGCTTCCACTCATCATAAGTGATCTCTCTGCTGACGCGTATCGTCTCGGCGATATCACTCTCAACACTGCCCACAAACTGCCTGTCATAAACCCAGATACCATTTTCATAATGAAGATAAAAGCTTCGGTAATCCATATTTACCGTACCCACGATAACACTGTGCTCATTCATGATTACCTTCGTATGGATGAATCCCGGAGTATACTCGTATATTCTGATACCGTTTTTCAAAAGTACTCCGTAATTATACTCAGTCATCCATTTGATACGCTTTTTATCAGGAATATTCGGCGTGATTATACGCACATCTACGCCCCTGAGCCTCGCCTCCACCAGCGAGTCGATCATCATATCCTCGAGGATCAGGTACGGTGTCGTCACAAAAAGCTTCCGCTCCGAATACTGGATCATCTGTTTGTACGCTATACTGAAAAAGCTCCTCGGTCCCAACGCAGGACCGTCCCTTAACACATGACAGTACACATCATTCACGGGCGACGGCTTCATCGTACGATATCTGTTGAAATTGATCTTCTCATCGGGATGACATGCATGCCACATCTCCAAAAATGTGATCGTCATGCCCCACACAGCGTCACCGCTCACACGGATCCCGGCATCCTTCCAAACTCCGAAACGCTCAACGAGATTTGCGTACTCATCAGCGATATTGAACCCGCCCGTGTACGCATACTCGCCATCGATAACGACGATCTTCTGATGCGTCCTGAAGTTCATGTAAAGCTTGTTCACGTAGCGGCCGATCGGATTAAAAACGACCACCTCGATCCCTTCTTCACGAAGCGTCGACGCAAACGTCGTCGGCGTACGCATCAGCGCCCCGAAGTCATCAAACATAAACTTGACCTCGACGCCCTCCTTGCGTTTTCTCACTAAGAGCTCATGAAGCTTGTCCCAGAGAGCTCCCTCCGCCACGATAAAAAACTCAAGAAAAATAAACCGTCTCGCATTCTCAAGCTTTTCAAAGATATCATCGAGTACCAGCTCGCCCATCTCGAAGTAAACGGCCTCATTATTCTTGCAAATCGGCATACCCTCGGCGTCCATATACGAGGACAGCCTTGACGAAACCGGATGCTGTCTGCGGAAAACCTCGGAAACCTCAGGATATCTGATCAGTTGTTTATCGATCCATGCAAAACGCTTTGCAATTTGGCGGTTCAGGGCATTTTTCCTGCCGACACGACCGAACATGAAAAACATCACGATACCGGCTATCGGCAACACGACGACGATCGACAGCCAACCGAACTTGTAACTCATGGATCTGTCATCATTGGTAAGAAGAAGGATGGCGAGAATCCCGCATCCCTCCGTGATCAGGTAGAACGCCGATGAAAATTGTCCCAAAAGAAAAGGTATGGCAATAATGATCGCGAACTGAAGGATAACCAAAGAAGCCACGACAAGCGCCCTTTTAAAGCCACTTGAAGAGCTCTCGACACGACCCTCCATATCCCGCAGATGCTTAAGCCTGCGGTGATCGCGCCACCTCATATTCCTGTCACGTTTCGTAGCCATCGTTTCCTCCACCGGGGTATCAGGACCCACTTTCACCAATACTTTTATATAATAACATATTTTTTTTGATTGCGCTAGCCTAAAATGTATGTTATGATAAAAAAAATACAACATCTTGATATTTTTATGAAAATATGATTATAGTGACATTCATATGTAGGCATAAAGAAGGGAACGCTTGAAATGGAGACATACACCGCAACACTGAATATCGACCCCGACAGTCTCAGGCAGATCAGACAGCTTCTGCCAACTGAAAATACGTGCTTTTTTGATATAGAAACAACAGGCCTGTCGCCGAGTGTTTCAAGTGTATATCTGATAGGCGCAGCCGAGATCACTGACGGCAAAGCTGCTCTCACACAGTGGTTTGCGGATGACTATACCTCTGAGCCTGCTCTTTTAGGGGCTTTTTCAGAGTATCTGTCACGTTTTGATACCGTGGTTCATTATAACGGAACAACCTTTGATGTGCCTTATCTTACAAAAAAATACGTATATCACAACATCCCTGATCCCTTTTTGAAGTTAGACAGTCTGGATCTGTATCGAGAGGTCAACTCATTCTGCAGGAAACACCGAAAGGATAAGACCGCACCAAATATATTCGGAACGGAAAACCTGAAGCTCACCTCTATAGAGAAAGCTGTCGGATTTGACCGGGGACAGGATTTCTCGGGTAAGGAATGTATAGACATCTACACTACGTATATGCAGGAAAAGTTCGCGCATAACGAGGCAAACACGGCTTCTCTCAGAGGGTCTCTGCTCTCACACAATCATGACGACCTGATAGGGACCATGCTCTCTACTCTCATGCTCACGTACACAAGGTACACACCAAACACTCCTACATTTACGATGACCGAGGACACCGCCATTTTTAATGACATCTTGCCCGAGGGACTTTATTATCCGTTTACACTGACCTATGATAACGTACGTATGTCAGGATCTGAGGTCACAGTAAGAGTACCCATGTATACAGGCACTCTGTATCACTACTTCCCGGATCACAAAAACTACTATTATCTCCCGGATGAGGATATGGCAGTCCACAAATCCGTCGGCGGATACGTTGATAAGGATCACAGAGAACAGGCTACTGCTCTAAACTGCTACACAAAAAAAACAGGTACGTTCATACCTGTTCCCGATAAGTATTCCACAGACTCGCCGATTTTCCATGAAAAAAACGCCCCGAAGGGCGCTTGTTACATCGAGAATCACTCTGCTTCTGCAGTTGAGATGATCTCTTTTTTGTTATAGCTGCCGCAGTTCTTGCATACGCGATGCGGAACCATCAGAGAACCACGCTTACTGCACTTTACAAGTGTAGCTGCTGACATCTTCCAATTTGCTCTACGCTTATCTCTGCGTGCCCTGGATGATTTATTCTTAGGACAGATACTCATGTCTGATACACCTCCTTAATTCTTTCTTATATCAAATAATCATTATAATTTGCGTTAAACACGCTCACTTGACCTATTATATAGGTATGAGTCCGCGTTGTCAAGCAGTTTTTTCTATTTTTTTACCTATTTTTTCTTATCTGCAGAACTATCCGAAAGCGCGGGACTGTCCTTTAGTACCATAACGGTATGATGCCCCTCCGCGACAAGGATATCTCCTCGTTTCAGGTTATCCGATGAAGACAGGTATTTCTTTTCGGTATGTACCGTAAAAAGTCCGGTTTTCTCTAGCATCTTGGCCATGTTCCCGGTATAGAACGTATCCCTGTAATCCGGGAACGGCAAGGTCTTGTTATATGCGTAATACCCGCAGTTAACAACTACTCTTATCAGCGACGAGCAGTCAGCCTCGCATGCATTCTTTATGTTTTTCAGAACCCAATTCACCTTTGCAGCCTCAACGAAGCAGGTATCACGGTTATCCTGGGCATATCCGATATTGTCATTTGCACAGGCCTGCTCCATTGCCTTTGCCATCAGGTTTGCGGCTTTCTCATCCTTGCAGCGGATCATCTTGTTCCAGCCGTTAACATACCACGCACGCACATAGACCTCACGTCCTGTCTGATCACCCGGAATACCCTTACTGATCTTTGAGTTTTCATTGATGGACGCATGTCCTATCGCAACCATACTCTCATCAACGACGATAGGCGGTTGCTTGGTGTATTTCGGTGTAGCCGTTGCAGTCGCGGTAGGTTTAGCCGATGCAGTAGGCTTAGCAGATGCAGTGGGCTTAGCCGATGCTGAGGGCTTTGGTGTTTTGGTTGGCTTTGGTGTTTTGGTTGGCTTTGGAGTTTTTGTAGGCTTCGGTGTGGCTATAGGCGTAGCGGTCGGAGTCGGCGAAGCAACAACTGACTCCTCTTTTACAGTAACCTTACAGGTGTATGTAAGCTTTCCGATCTTTCCGGTCAGGGTAGCCTTGCCCTTTTTAAGACCGGTGAGAGAAACCGTGTACTTGGTCGTTTTACTTATACTTGCGTATGTCTCCCCCTCCTTGTCCAAAGACCATGTGACCTTTTTCGGAGCATTCACCATCTTGACCTTTTTGGTCTTTCCTACATACATCGACACCTTCGTCTTGCTGAGTGAAGCAGGCGTAGCTGTCGGAGTAGCCGTAGCTACAGGTGTTTTGGTCGGCTTAGGTGTCTTGGACACCTTTGGGGTAGCTGTAGGCTTTGGTGTTTTGGTCGGCTTTGGTGTTTTGGTCGGCTTGGGAGTTTTTGTAGGCTTGGGAGTAGCGGTAGATACAGGGGTAGATGTAGCCTCCTGCTCCTTTTTAACAGTCACGGCACATGTGTATGTGACAGAATCGATCGTGGCAAAAACATTTGCCTTACCTTTCTTCAGACCTTCGATCGTAACGGAATTATCTGACTGTTTTTTGAAAGAAATGATACCGGCGCTCGAAGCATCCATAGACCATGCTGCCTTTTTGGTGGTATTTACCACGGAAAGCTTTTTGGTCTTGCCGATGTAGACTGTAAGCTTATCCTTACTGAGTCCAACCGTATTCGCTGCAGTCGCCGCAGTATCAGTATTGGATTTTTTAGCGTAAATCGGTTCACTGTAAGCCAGGCCACCGAAAACAAGCGACATGACTAACAGCATCGCGATTCGTTTT
>JAEEGL010118084.1_pt1 | contig 18099 bp, 26 predicted proteins | sample 9134231 | NCBI WGS metagenome assembly JAEEGL01 (sample SAMN16246548, study PRJNA631951) | gut metagenome | biome: gut microbiome; feature: rumen; material: fiber-attached | host: Bos | place: Iran: Karaj | collected 2018-10 | reverse complement strand
TTCCATATCACTTCCTTCTTTACAGAAAGAGTGATATTCCATTTGCTAAAACTCAATAGGTGTAAAGGTAAAATTACCTGGTGTGATTTCATTTCTAAATGCTTTACCAATCTGCCCAATACTAAATGGTAATTTTGCACGCATACTTCTTTGTACGTTTAAAAAGTTTACATACTCTCCTTGAGCATTTTCTGGTCTTAAATATACTATACTCTTAGAGTCTTGAATAACACCTCTATGTGTTTCAAACGTTAATTTACATTGTCTAATATCAGTAAAGTTTGTCTTACCACATTTAGGGCATGGTACTTTATTATCATTGATATATTTAACCATTTCTTCATTACTCATAGCGTCCCCAATAGAACTATTAGTAAAGTCATTGATTAAATTATCCGCACGATGTCTCGTTTTACACTCTTTGCAGTCAAGCAGTGGATCAGCAAATGATTCAACGTGTCCTGATGCTTCCCATACTCTAGGATGCATTAAGATATCAGCATCTACTTCATAGGCATTACTTCTTTCTTGAATAAATCTTTTTCTCCAAGCATCTTTTACATTGTTTTTAAGTCTTGTACCAAGAGGTCCATAATCCCAAGTATTTGCAAGCCCACCATATATTTCACTTCCTTGATAAATGAACCCGTATTGTTTACAAAAGTTGACTAATTTTTCCATATCCATAAATATCCCTCCTAAAAAAATAAAAAGATTCTAATGTGTAGGGACGAATTACTCGTGGTTCCACCCTACTTAGAATCTCATTAAATAATCGCTCTTAAGTTTCCACCTTAGTCATCGCTTTCATATGTATTATATTATATTTCATTTATTTTGTAAATAGCTATTTTTCTTTAACTTTTTCATTTATTCTAATTACTTGATTTGGAAATCTATCTTGAATATTACGCGCTTTATATTCTAGTTGAAAACCTATAGCCTTATATCTTTCATCATTACTTATAAGCAAAGGATCAGCTTCTACTAATTTCATTTCACTATCTTTTATATCATTTTCATTAGTTGTTTTTATATAATAATACAAATTATATTTTTCAGCTAGTTTGCTTAAATCATGTTGTATTAACTCATATATTTCACTACCATTTTCAGTATAAACAATTACTTTTCCATCAATTAGATTACAACTTTCAACTTGAGTATTTGAATCTTTAGATTCTAAAGAAAGACCACTTATAAAACAATTATCAAAATAAACAAATAAAGAATTATTATCCATTATAAACTCAGAAAACTCATTTAAACTAATTTCTTTTTGATATTTATATAATGATTCATAATGTGCGATACCAGACTCAATAGCCCTATCGCTATCACAGTATATTATCTTACTAAATTCATATTCACTAGGAATAAAACAATTCTTTTCTATATAATTACCATAAAAATCATATATATCATGATTATTCTTTATATCTTCATTATATATATTTTTATATAATTTATGGATCAATTCTGTTATAAGATTATGATCTGGATTTCCATCAAATGGAGATTTGATGAATTCTTTTATTAATTGATTATAATCATCATTATTTAGATTATTTTTAAGTAATTCTATAAATTCTTTATCATCACCACTAAATATATAATTCCACATAACTTTAGGCCCTAATGTTTCTGTTAATAATTGCAAATTATAACACGCCTCATCATAAGAATCTTTTTCATTATTAAAGTATTCACTTGCAATAACCTCTGCAGAAGCTTCTTTAATATATATTAAACAATTAGCTTGTAAAGCATGCACAAATTCATGTGATTCAACATCTTTTTTATATTCATCTGTTGCATTTTTTATATTTTCAGCTAAATACATTTCGTTTGAATAACAGTACTTTCCTGATGCATTATCATTAAATTCTTCATAAATTATTCCGAAATCGTCTAATCTTGCTTTTATTACATACTCCATGTTAGTATTTTCATAATATGGTAATACATCACTTAAAAGTTTATAATTACACAAAAAATCTTTTTCTTCTTGTGTAAGTCTAGTAGAACTATTTATCATATTTATTGCATCATCTGGTGTAACAACATCAAGTTCATTACCTGACAATTTGTCCTGAGCATAAGATATTTCCGTTTTAAACTCTGTACTAAATTTTGAACCTATATAAGGTGATGATGCTAATAAACCACAAAGTAACGGAACGGAACCTAATAAAATAGCGGTCTCAGTAGCAAGAATAGAATAATATAGCTTGTTTTTTGATATTGGTGGAAAAAACTTATTTTTATATAATTCCGCGCTCTTTCCATTTTTAAGAAAAAGCATTAAAAAATCTTCTTTCCCATCCTTCATATAATGAGTTAAATTGTTTTTATCATCATAATATACTTTATATTCTTTATAATCTTTAATATACTTGCAATTATCATCAATTTTAAATTCACTATAAATTTGGTTCAATACATTTTTATCTAAAGTATAAGCATTACCACCACACAAAGTTACTCCATGATAAGATATCTTACCATCAATATTATCTAAATAAATATAATGTTCACTATTGTTAATTTTATTTTTAAATACACCTACAAACATATAATCACCCTAACATACTTTTAAAAAACTTCTTACTATCTAAGTATAATCCAGTATACTTAGCATAATACTCATCTATAAATCTATCTAGATTTAATAATATATCTAAAGATACATTAAAACTATTTAATTTATTTAAATCAACTGTATCATATAATTTTATTAATTTTAATATTTTTCTATCAGTACTTACTTTAGAACAATTTTTACATAGATAACCTGAATAATCTAGCGATAAAGATTTAATATCATCTCCACTACATATAACACACTTATCTAAATGTAGTTTTAAACCCAAATATTTAAGTAACTTAATCTCAAGTATATTAACTATACCTAAAGGATTTATTCCACTATCTATCTTACTTATTCCAACTAACAATAAATCATATATTTCATTAGAACTATTTTGTTTATATACTTGCATGCATAAGTTAACTAAATAACTAGATGCGCCAAGTTTTACTATATCTTTTAAAGTATTCTTATACCCATTTATCAAATCAACACTTTTTAATGTAGATATTTTTTCTCTTTCATAAATACAAAACTCGGAATACGATAAAAAAGTAGTACCTAAAAATAAAGGACTACTAACTCTTTTAGAACCTTTGGCAACTATACTATATAGTCCATCATTAGTTAATACTTCTATTATTTTACTAGTATCTTTATAAGCAATTTCTTTAACAACTATACCTTTGATCTTTTTAATCATAATCCTCAATTAATTTAAATCTATATTCCTGAACACAATCAGGATATATATCTTTATCTACTTTTTCACAAAATAGTTCAATAGGACGAGTCCATATTCTGTGTTTACCATCAAGTTCTTCATAAACAACTACTTCATTTAAAGGTTCCCCTTTAGGTGTTGTTGAATCACTCGCAATAAACAAAACTCGATAATATTTTCCTAAAAAATGCCTATATACCTTCCCCACTATTACTTCCATTATTATCATCCTTATTTATTTTTTTATATTTTAAATAATATTCAATCTTTCCTGTATTTTTAAACAAAAGCCAGTATAACTCTTTCACACTATCACCTAATATATTATGATTAAATAATTACTTTTTATTCTTTATATTCATTAAAACCAAGTTCCGATAGATATTTTTCTTTCTCTCGCCATTTTTTTACTGTCTTAACAAATAATTCTAAATAGACTTTTTTACCCAATAATGCTTCTATTTCTATTCTCGCACTAGTACCAATCTTCTTAATCTTTTCTCCCCTACTACCAAGTATAATCTTCTTTAATGAATCTCTATCAATAATAATAGATACTAAAATATTATAACTATTATTATTTCTTATTATACTATCAGTAACACATGTAACACTATGAGGTACTTCATCAAAAGTTTGATTAAATACTTTCTCACGAACTATTTCTGCAACTTGAAATTCAATTGACTTATTAGTTATATCATTCTTACCATAGTACAGTATTTCATCTGGTAAATATTTTTTTAATACTTTAATTAATTCTTTAATATTATTCTTCTTTAGTGCAGATATAGGTACAATATCAGCAAAATCATATAACTTCCTATAACTTGTAACTAATTCTATTAACTCTTCTTTAGTAATCAAATCTATCTTATTAATAACTAAAACAACTTTTTTATCAGCCTTTTTAATCTCTTCTAGTACGAATTCATCACCTTTACCAAGTCCACTAGAATCTACTACAAACATAACAAAATCAGTATCATGAATACTATAATAAGCCTGATTATTTAAAGTCTTACCTAATTTAGAATTAGGTTTATGAATGCCTGGAGTATCAACAAATACAATTTGTGACTCTTCATCATTATATATACCTTGAATAATATTACGAGTAGTCTGAGGCTTATTAGAAGTAATCGCAACCTTTCTACCAATAATACTATTAATCAAAGTACTCTTACCTACATTAGGACGACCTACTACACTTACAAACCCACTATGCATAATCTCTCCTTATATCAAGTTCATCAAGAATTTTATCCTGTTTAGAAAACATAACTTTCTCATCACTAGTATTCATATGATCATACCCAAGTAGGTGCAAAATACCGTGTACTACTAAAAAGCATATTTCCCTTTTCTCAGAATGGCCATACTCACTAGCTTGAACTTTTACTTTATCAATAGAAATATAAATATCACCTAATACCCTAATAGGTAACTCAATAAAAGTATCATCATCCTCTAAAGCAAAAGAAATAACATCAGTTTCCTTGTCTATTTTCCTATACTCTTTATTAATCTCTCTAATTTTCTTATTATCTACAATAATAATATTAACAACACCATTATTTACATCTTCACTCTTCATTGCATAATCAGCAACTTTATTTAGTAAAGCCTCATCTACATACTCATCAGTCTCATTTGTTATAGTTATCTCATTCATATTTATCACAATCTAATTATATTATAATTTAACTCTTTTGTAAATAATAAATAAGTTCAAAAAAACTGATAGAAATCATCAACAATAACATTGATATTTTTATCAGTTTGCGTAATTTTAATTGTATTATTCTTGTTCAGTTATTAAAACTGATTTGTCTAGAACAATAACAGGACGGACAGAATGATTATTAAATACTTTATAATGGCTAAGATTACCATCCGTATTTACATACCATATCTGAGAGTTTGAATCTTCATACGGAGTCATTGTATAATAACGATAATTACTATTATACATCCAATCATATTGCGGATTATATATTGTACTAGATTCTGTCGGCGTTATATATTCTTCTGTATTAGATAAAGCAGCATACTCATTAAATGTTATCAATCTTGCTTCCTGTAATCCTGATGGAACTTTATCTTTGGCCCACACATCTACTACTTTTTTTACGTTTGATTGTGTATAATCATTTGTACATCCTGTTTCTACAAAAGAACCATTATTTGCTTCATAATCGTATTCTCCACAGGTTTCAGATCGATAATAATCAATGTATATTTGTCTATCGTAGTCATCAAATATATACTGAGCTCCTGATTCTTCAGCATACGATATAATTTCATCATCAGTTAATGGTTCTGCCTTTAATAATGTAACAGTTGATTCTTTTACTCCAGATTCTTTTATTACATAATAATCTACTCCATTATATGTAACTAGATTACCTACTGTATATGCAGTATACGATGGTGATTTATCACTTCCATATGCATAATCTACTGTTCTTCCGCCAACTGTACAACCTGTAAGGTATACACTTGAATCAGTATTTAGTTGTGTAGTTGAACATACCACTTCATTCCCACTATACTCAATTGTTAACTGTGATACATCTGTTGGGAACCTTCCATTATCTAGTAAATATCCAGCAATTGCAAGTTCAATACTTCTTCCATATGCATCAACACTACGCTTATCTGCAGCTATCCTTGCCTTTCTAATTATGTTCATTACTAAGGGTGTAACTATGAGTGCAAGTATAGCCATAATCACTAATACTCCTATTAACTCAATTAATGTGAATCCTTTCTCTTTTTTCTTTGTCATATATATAATCTCTCCTATCTAATAAGGTCTATCTCTTACTTACCTTATGACTGTATTATACTATATATATATATATATATATTGCAAGCATTTTTTTAAATTTATCAATTTTTTTATAAATTTTACATATTATTTACATTTTAAACTAAAAGAAAAAGGTAACTAATGTCTGAATCTAATAGTTATCCTTTAATATCAATGATTTAATATTCATAATCACATCTGTGATATTTTATTTCACACTACATTCTTTTGAACTAATTGCAATTGCGTATCTATAAATATTAGTAATACCTGAATCTTTTAATTCTTCTTCATATTTTTTACTATTAATCTGTTCTAATGCTTTAAGTGCAATAGCATCTAATTCTTTATCTCCCACTTTAAGTTCTATTATCATACCTACTTAAAAAGCTTTTATATTCTCCATTTTCTTTAATACCTAATACACAGTTTAAATTAACGTTATCTAATGCTTTAAATATATTATGGTCTACATTTTTATTAGTCTTTCTTAATTCTTTAACTAAGTTTTTCATTTCTAATCTTTTACTATCTTCAACTTTCTCAGAGCAATGTTCAGTAAACTTGCATGCACAGTTTAGAAATGTTAAATTATTATAATCTCTCCACGATTTAATACTATCTTCTTTAACTAGATATAATGGTCTAATTAATTCTAATCCTTTAAAGTTAGTACTTTTTAGCTTAGGCATCATAGTTCTTATTTCTGCTCCATAAAACATTGATAATAATGTTGTTTCTATAACATCATCAAAGTGATGTCCTAAAGCAATTTTATTGCATCCAAGACTCTTTGCCTTATCATATAAATAACCTCTACGCATTTTTGCACATAAATAGCATGGTGATTTATCTACACTAGCTACTACATCAAAGATATTACTTTCAAACATCTCTATTGGTATATTAAGTATTTCTGCATTTTTAATAATCATATCTTTATTATAATCTGTATATCCTGGATTCATTACTACAAAGTGAGCATCAAATTTAATCTTAGAATGCCTTTGTAATTCCTGAATACATTTGGCAAGTAAAAATGAATCTTTACCTCCACTAATACAAACCATGATATTATCATTTTCTTCTATTAATTTATACTCTCTTACTGCTTTTGTGAATTTGCACCATATATCTTTTCTAAATTTCTTTATTATACTTCTTTCTATATCTTTATAATCCATATAAACTCCTAATCACTTATATCATCATCTATGATAACGCTATACTCATATTCTTTATATTTTAATTTCATTTTAGTTATAATTATATCTTTTATCTCTTGCTTATTTTCACAATCAAAATCTATTATTAAATCAAAGTATATATTTTTATTATCATAATCTATATAGAATCCATGTAATTGTTTTACACTCTCATATTCTTTTAATATCTTAGTTAAATAATCTTTTATTTCTTTTGATTTAGTATCACTATTAGATGCATATATACCTATAGTCATAAATATATTAAATTTATTAAATATATCGACACTTATCTTTCTTGTTAATGTATGAATTTTAGACGCATTAATTTTATCATCTATTTCTATATGAACATTACCAACAGTCTTATTAGGTCCATAATTATGGAGTGTTAAATCACAGACACCTATTACTTCATCATATTTACTTATTTCCTTTTTTATTTTATCTGTTAAAGTCTTATCAAATCTTTTACCTATCATAATATCCATTGATTCTCTAAATATCATAATACCACTTTTAATTATAACTAGAGATATAACAATACCTAAGTAACCTTCTATACATAAGCCATATATAATATTTAAAATACCGGCTATTAAGGTTGTAAAGGATAATACTGAGTCCATTAAAGCATCAGTTCCAACGGCAATCAAACTATGTGATTTTATTTTATTACCAATACTTTTAACTTTTTTACCAAATATAAATTTTGATATAACTGCAACACCTATAACAATTAATGATACATAAGAATAATTTACATCTCCTGGATTTATAATTTTCACAATTGATTCTTTCATGGCAAGTAATCCAGCAATTATTATAAATGTTGCGATTATTACTGATGTAAAATATTCTATTCTTCCATGACCAAAGGGATGTTCTTTATCAGGGGATTTAGAGGCAAATTTCATACCTATAATGGTTGCAGCACTTGATATAACATCAGTTAGGTTATTAACTGCATCTAGAATAATCGCAATTGAATTTGCAATAAAACCTACAATCATTTTAAATATAACAAGTAGGATATTAAAAATAATTCCGATATAACTTGTTTTAATAATAATTTTTTCTCTTTTCATACATTCTCCTTTAAAACACAAAACAATTGTATCAAATTATACAAATAAAATCTACTACGAAAAATTCAAGAATATTTAATTTCTTGAATTGTATTTAACTTGCATATTTACTAAAATAGTATCCAATAATAGAACCTACTAAGTTAAGAATAATATCATCTATATCAAATACTCTATCTATTAATGTTTGGGTTAATTCTATTGACAATGAATATAGTATTGTGATAATAATTAAAGATATTATTCTTACTTTAAAATAATAGTTTAAAAACATGCCAAAGGGAATAAAAAGTAATATATTACCTATAACATTTTGGATAAATAATTTACTACCTATATTATATCTTAATATTTCTTTAAATATATTGTAATTATTATATCCGTATTCTCCTGTAGGATACGTAACTATACTAAATAGTATTAAAAGATAGATTATAAATAATAGTAATACAAACTCTTTTTTTAAATCTATTTTCTTCTTATACTTAATCCTTGTAATAATTCTAAAGAATATATAACTAATACTACTAAGAACAATAATACCATAATCATCTTTTAAGATTATCTTAAGGTTGTTCACTATCTGCTTCCTTATATTCTTCAATTTCTTGATATTCAGATATTACCTCTATTACACTAATAAATACATCTACACTAACTCCGTCATTTAATTTGGTTTTATTAAGAACTTTATAATCATTGATATAAGCTTTATCATCTATTTTTTTCTTTACTTTTTTAAGCGCACTCATAACTGCTTTATCAACTGCTTCTTTATAACTATTATCCTCTTTTTTTATATTCAACTCTTCTTGTTTTTCAATATCTATAGAAATAGGTAGTATATTATTCTTAAATAATACTTTATTAGTTTTCTTATAATCTTTATACTTATTAAAATTAAATATATTAATATCTTTATTTAAAAACTTAATAGATAATGCATTCTTACTTTTACCGGTCTTTTTAATACTTTTATATTTATATGGATATTTAACTTTTATCTTGTACCATGTCTCTCCAAATACATCTCCTTCTGCTTTTATCGTATTCATTATCTTATCATTTAAATAAATATAACCGCTAACTATTACATCTCCTTTTTTAACATAATCAAATCTATTTTTTACTATCTGTCCACTTTTTATATCCATAGAATATATTATAGCATTCTTCTTGGCAATTATATTTTGATACCTTTTTTCTTTAGTTAGATCAGTCTTAATTCTAGGTTCAAATCTAACTATGTATTTACTACCAATAGATTCTATCTCTATCCAATCTATCTCATCTTTATAATCATTAAGTATTCCTTTTTTTATTTCTTGTAAATCATTGTAATTCTTTTTTAAATGATACTTACTTATACCTTTTTTATTAAGATACTTACTTATCTTTTGTCTCATTACATTATCATTAGTTACTATATCTACTCTAAATATTAAATTACTTAAAAAATAAATAATAAGCATACTTAATATAATAAAGATTAGTATATATTTATAAGCAAATAATACTTTTTTAGTTTTAATTAATCCTTGATAAGATATTAATTCTATTTCATATATAGTTTTATTCTCAATTACTTTATCATAATCAGAATCATTTATTGTAATAATAACTTCATTCATACCTTTATAATTAATATTTAATAAATCTATACCTAGTTGGTGAAGTCTATATATAAAATTATATATATTTTTACCTACTACTTTAATTACAATTTTATTAGTTAAATAATTAATAGTATCACCTAAATTCTAATGCATCAATCATACCTTCAATAAGTACTTCGCACCTCTTTAACTTTGATACTACCAAATTTCTTCCTTTAATTATTAAATTATGAGTATTATCATTTTTCATATATCTTACTATTACTTTATTATTATCAAAATGTCCCATCTCTTTAAAATTGACAATATTTATTTTATTAATTAATACAGTTACTTTAAATTCATCATCTAGTATATACGAACGGAGTCCATTAAACTGCATAGTATCACCACTACTATTTTATTAATTAAAAAGAAAAAAAATACTAGTTTTAGTATTTTTGGGTAAAAAGAAATTAATATTCCTAATTAATTCTTTTTGATATACTTATGCCATCACCAATAGATATAAATTTCGTTTCAAATTCATCATTATCTTTTAAAAACTCTATATAATTCTTTATCTTTTTGACAAGTTGTTTGGTATTACGACTACAATTACTACTATCTTCTACCAATCCATGAAAACTTAAATTATCGGTTATAATTACTCCAGAGTCTTTTAAGTTGTATTTAAATTTTTCAAAAAATTTAATATATTGCGCTTTTGCAGCATCAATGAATATCAAATCATATTTATCAGTTAACTCGATATCCAATGCATCACTATGTATAATAGTTATTTGTTTATTCAAATTAAAAGTTTCAATATTTTCTTTCGCCTTATTATACATAATATCATCGCGTTCTATTGTAGTAACTTTAATATCACAATCAACTAAAGCCATTTTTATACTTGAGTATCCTATCGCACTACCAATTTCTAAAATATTTTTTATATCATTCTTTTTTATATAATCGGTCAAAAAATCTATTCCATCTTTTAACATAATTGGAACATGATTCTCTTTTGCATATTTTTCTAAATCACTTATTCGTATGTGTACCATAACCCCGCCTTTATAAGTTCATTTCTTTTTTGAATATGTTCTTTATCAGTCTTTGTAAAATATGTCTGTCCATTCTTATCAGATACAAAATAGAAATATTCATGAACAGTCGGATTAATTACTGCCTCAATGCTATTATCACTAGGATTGCAAATAGGGCCAATAGGTAATTTTCCTGCCATGGTTGCTACTCTAGTATTATATGGATTAGGATCATTTAACTCTACTGTAGTTAAATCTCTTTCACTTAAGGAAACTCCCGCACCATAATATGCCGTAACGTCACTACCTAAACTCCAATTATTATTAAGCCTATTATAAAACACTCCGGCAATACCTTTTCTATCAGTTCCTTCTGTACCTTCTAACTCAACAATAGAAGCAAGCGTTAATAACTGATGTGGTGTATATTTACTTGCATTAATTTCTTTTTTATACTTAGACAAATTCTTATCCATCTCATCTAACATAACATTAAATATTTCTTTTACTGATAAATCTTTTCTAAAACTATAAGTATTAGGAGCAAGATAGCCCTCTAATGAATAATAAATATCATCACTTAATATCTCATCACCAATAAACCAATACTTTTTAACAACTTTTTCTAAGTATTCTTTATCTTTTAAAACACTTTTTACATCATCTTCACTATTATCAGTATTTTTTACAATCTCAGAAATTATATAACGCATATCTTTGCCTTCTTTAAAAGTAACAGATACACTATTTAAATCATGTTTTATATCTCCTGATAATGCTTCTATGATTTTTGGAACACTCATGTTTTTATTAAGTTGATATACACCAGCTTTAATTTTTTTAGGTTTATGTAATTTAAGATACAACTTATAACTGAAGCTAGATTTAATAAGTTTTTTCTTCACTAAATCTTCAGTGATTGAATAAAAATTACTACCTTCTTTAACAGAAAAATTTACTGTTTCATTCTTATTACTCACTGGATTTAATGATACATGATAATATATTACCCATATACCTAAAAAAGAAATAACAAATGTAATTACACTAGTTATAATAAAAAGAAAACGTTTCATAATTATTAATACTATTTATTACCCTCGTTATTTGCTTCAGATTGAATTTCTTCTAATATTGTTTCAATTATTTTCCATTCCTTTTCTGTTTCAATTGGCAATAATTTTGTTTCTGCATCATTTGGATTATAAATAGATGCATAGACCTTAGTATTACCTTCTTCATCAGTTGTATTATCAGTATAAACTATATAATTTTTCTTAGTTTCCTCTGATTCAAATGTAAATAATACCTCACATTCTACTTCTTTTCCTTCATCGTTTACTACTTTAAAAGTCATTACTTCTTCACTATTTTGCATATTACTCACCTTTCCTATCTAAATACGTTTGTAAAATAATGGTTGCTGCTAAAGAATCAATTTTTTTCTTACGTTTTTTACGAGATAAATTAGCTTCTAACATATAATTAGTAGCCTCAACTGTAGTAAGCCTTTCATCTTGCATAATTACGTTTATTTTAAACCATTCTTCAAGCAATCTTTTGTATTCTAATGTTGCTTCGCCACGAAATCCAATACTATTATTCATGTTTTTAGGTAACCCTAAAACAATATCTGTTATTTTATACTCATCTATAATTTTTCTAAGCTCATCCTTAGTAGAATTATAATCTTCACTATCAAATCTAATAATACATAAACTAGTTGCGATAGTATTTGTCAAATCACTAACAGATATGCCTAATGTTTTAGTACCTAAATCAAGTCCAAGAAATCTTTTCATCTATTTAAATATTTCTTAACAAGAACTTCTAGAATCTCTGCTCTTTCAAACTTAGTAATCTTGTTTCGGGCCTCTTTATGACTAGATATATACCCTGGATCACCACTCATTAAGTATCCAACAATTTGATTTATTGAATTATAACCACGTTCATCTAATATGTCTGCAACTTCTTTAATTGTTGCAGCTATTATTTCACTTTGAAACTCATTTGAGTCATATATTTTTGTCTGATCCATAATTATCCCTCCTATGAATACATTTTAATTTTAACATATATGCCGATTTTTGTAAATAGATTTTTCAAAATCACTTTTGGTTAGTCTCACGCACTATATATATTGGCCTCCTTTTTGTCTCTAAATATACTTTAGATAAGTATCTTCCAATTATTCCAATACATAAAAGTTGGACACCGCTAACAAGTAGTATTATACATACAAGTGATGGCCACCCGCCTACTGGATCTCCATATATAAGTGTTCTTATAATTACAAAGATAATAGCAATTACCGCAATAAAACAAAATATAAGTCCAAATATTGAAGATAGTATTAGTGGTGTTGTAGAAAATGATGTCATACCGTCTATTGCATATTTACATAACCCCCAAAATGACCACTTAGTTTTACCAGCTGCTCTATTTACATTCTCATACTCTATCCATTTAGTTTTAAATCCTACAAAACTAAATATCCCCTTCGAATATCTATTATATTCGTTAAGTGACAATATCGCGTTTACTACATTCCTCCTCATCAATCTAAAATCTCGTGCACCATCAACCATCTCAGTATCTGACATTTTATTGATAAGCTTATACCACATTTTTGAAAAAATGCTTCTTACTTTAGGTTCTCCAGTTCTAGTTACACGCCTAGTTGCGACTACATCGTATTCTTCCTGTAAATAATTATACATATCATATAAATATTTAGGTGGATCTTGCAAATCTGCATCCATTACCGCAACATAATCTCCTTTGGCATAAGTTAACCCTGCATTCATTGCAGCTTCTTTTCCAAAATTTCTAGAGAACGATATATATTTCACTCTACTATCATTTTTAGCTAGTTCTTTTATAATACTTAATGTTTTATCCTTTGAACCATCATCTACAAATAATAATTCAAAATTAACATTATCCATCTTTTTTGAAACATTATCAATTTCCTTATAAAATATTGGTAATACCTCTTCTTCATTATAACAAGATACTACTACACTAATTAATTCTTTCATCTTTATACTCCCTATCATTGTAATTCCATAATCCTAACTTACCATTTACTTTTAATTTATCACTATCTTTATACTTAACTATATTATCAAATTTCCAAGCATAAAGTCCAACATGACTGTTTCTACCATATACAAGTTTGTTATCTCTTAATAGTTTTTCCTGAATTTTATCATCTACTAAAATACAATCTACTATCTCTACTTCGCCTATTATATATCCAAAAGAATAATCAAGATTATAATCTTTATATAAATCTAAATTTCTTTTTTCAATACTCTTTCCAGAATGAATTAATATCTTCCCACGATAATTAGTCTTCCAAGACCTAAACTCATACTTTTTATATCCATTAATAATTAAACTAGCCCAAGGTTCCTTTACTGTTAATGCTTTCATACTATCTTTTTAAATCCATAAAGAATAATTTTTCTTTATCACTTAAATTTTTGATGTACTTAGCGCCAAACTTTTCATAGTAGTTTACAAGTTCACTTTTTAAATATATTCTATCATATCCTAATTTCTTACATTCATCCAATAAAGCATCATTTAATATTTTAGAATAATGTTTTCCACGGTATTCACTTTTAACATACATAGTTGCATACCATGGTGTATAATCATAATTATCATCATATTTAAATAAAGATATAAAGCCAATAAAATTATCATTATCAAACAAACCTAAAACAAGTATTATATTATCATTTGTACCATTTAAAACATCAGATGCTCTCTTATCAATAATATCTTCAAAATCATCTCTTTTGTATGCTTCTCCCCACTCTAGGGAACTAAGTTTAAAATATTCTTTTAAATATTCTTTATTATCTTTAATACTTTTAACACTTAACATAACTATCCTCCAACAAGATTATACCAAAAAAAAGTAGCGAGCGCTACTAAAAGTTAGTTTTCTATGCAAGCATTTGTTAACATAATTACGCTTAATAAATCATTATCACTGGCATGTTCTACATATTTTACTAATCTCTCCTCATAATCGATACTTCTAATATGTTCACATAATACTGAACCCTTAATTTTTTTAGTATCTTCTAATAAATAATGTGTAGGAAAACTTTTAACATTTGATGTAATTGGGCATACAATAACCATCTTAGTATTAATATTAAAAACATTATTGCTGATAACAATAGCAGTTCTATTACCAGACTGTTCATGACCTTTAGTTGGAGTAAAATCTAAAAATATAATATCTCCTTGTTTAGGAATATATTCTTTTACCATATTTCTCTACCTCTAGGTGTATCCCAATTAAAATCTTTAGCTATATTATCACCATTATATTCTTTGAATCTTTCTTCTAAAGATATCTTATTATTTTTAGATTTAGAAATTACTATTTTATCATCTTCACAAACTAATTTAACTTTATCATTTGTTTTCAAATTTAATGTTTTTAATATAGTACTTGGTATTCTAATTCCTAAAGAATTTCCCCATTTTTGTAGTCTTGCTTCCATAATTCATCTCCATCCAGTAATAGTATATACAAAGTTTATACATTTGTCAACTAAAAAAGTAGCATGCGCTACTATTATTGAAAATTGCAACAACTTCCACAGTCTTCATTATAAACTTGGTTTTCTTCTGAACATGAGTATTGTGGTGTATAAGTATGTTTGTAAATATGCTTATTAATTACATGTGTATGTATTGGACATACGTGTGGTACTTCATGATAAAACTCTTTTTCAATGCATTTATTAATTGTAGGTTCTACAATCTCCCTTTCCATACATCCTTGATTCATCGGTTGACCACAACACCCTTTATTAAATAAATTAAACATAAATACCTCCTATCTACCATATAGTATGAAGGCACAAAAAAATGGAATGTGTTATAGTTTAATAAAATCCATTATTTAATAATTTCACCATCTAAGTATGGATAGTTATTTTCAATTATTTTAACACTAACCATTTTATTTAATAGTTCATGACTACCTTTTACTCTAACCTTAAGATAATTATCAGTATGTCCTATTAAATACCCTTCTTTATAAATCTCGGGTAATAATACTACATTCTTACCTATAAATTTATTCATATAATTATTCTCTAATTCTAAACTTAAATTAACTAACTCTTTAACTCTCTTTTTCTTAGTAACATCATCAACATGATTTGGAATACTTTCTGCTTTAGTATTCTTTCTTAGAGAAAAAGGAAATACATGTATTTTAGAAAATCCAATTTTTTTAATTGTATCAATAGTTTCATTAAATAACTCATCAGTTTCACTAGGAAATCCTACAATTACATCTGTTGTAATAGATATATCTTCTCTAATACATCTAAGTTTTTTTATTTTATCTATAAAATACTGTTTATCATATTTTCTATTCATAAGTTTAAGTATTGTATCTGAACCACTTTGAAGTGGTATATGCAAATGTGATACTAAATTTAAATTTCCTTTAAGTACATCTAATACATCTTCAGTAATTTCTGTTATTTCTATTGAAGATATTCTAAGTCTTTCTAAACCTTTAATCTTAACCAATCTTTTAAGTAAATGAGCAAAATTATAATTAATATCTGCTCCATAATGTCCTGTATGAATACCAGTTAATACAACCTCTTTATGACCATTCTTAATTAAATTATTAACCTCTTCTATTACTAGTTCAGGATTCTTACTTCTAACTTTACCTCTAGCATACGGGATTATACAATAACTACAAAAATTTTCACATCCATCTTCTATTTTAACAAATGATCTAGTCTTATCAAAATTGTTAAGACACATATCTTCAAATTCATTATTTTTAAAATCTGTAATATCAATAATTTGTTTTTTAGTCTTTATATATTTATTTATATAATCTATTATTTTACTCTTTCCTACATTTCCTATTATAACCTTAACATCTAACTCTTTTAAATAAATAGAATTAACCTGTGTCATACAACCACAGGCTACAGTAATACTATTAGGATGATTACGAAGAACTCTTCTTATAATTTTTAAAGATTTATTATCACTAGTGTTAGTGACAGTACAAGTATTTATGATATAAATATCACTATTCTCTTCATTACCTTCTATAAATCCATTTTTTTCTAAATTTTCCTTCATAATATTAGATTCATAAGAATTAACTTTACATCCTAAATTATATATATAAAATTTCATTATAAGTTATTCCTAAATTCTATTAAGGCTTTAAGGAAATCTTCATTTTTCTTAATCTCATTATCTATAGTATCTCCAGCTACTTGTTCAACTTCTACTTTATTATTGGTATTAGCAAAACTATTTATTGTTTTATACTCATAATTAGGTATATCACGGCCAAATACCGGAGATAATACTTCTGAATTTTTAAACTTTTTAGGTGTCTCACCAATATCTAATTCATCAATAATATCTAAATGACTCTTATTAGCATAATCATCGATCGATTCTAATCTTGTATCAAATATAGGAGTTTCAATTGTCTCAGGTTGAATATCACTCATCTGTGCTTCTAGAGCAGCAACAAAGTCAGTATCTCCTTCTTCATCATCAACAACATCTATTTTATTATTATTTACACTATCTAGTAATTCCTGATAACTAATAATTGCTTTTTGTTCTTGTTCTTCTTCAAACTTTTTAACAATTTCTTCAGGTTCAGTATTAATATCTTGTTGCATCTTATCTAGTATTTGTTCAAGTTCAAAAGCAACTTCTGGTTTATAAGTATCTTCTTCAGTCTTAGTATCATCAGAATTTGCAATCTCTTCTATTTCTTTAAAAGTATCTTTAATTTTTCTTCTTTTTCTTTGGTTTAAACACACTATAGTTAAAATAATATTTAGTATTAATAATGCAATTATAACTCCTAAATATAAATAAAAATTGTTATTAATAAAATTAAGATATTTCATATTACCACTCCATATAATCATAATTTATAACTCTCACAATAAATAAAGGAACTGACTCAACTCTAAGTATTCTACTACCAAAT
>JAEEGL010116035.1_pt1 | contig 18099 bp, 9 predicted proteins | sample 9134231 | NCBI WGS metagenome assembly JAEEGL01 (sample SAMN16246548, study PRJNA631951) | gut metagenome | biome: gut microbiome; feature: rumen; material: fiber-attached | host: Bos | place: Iran: Karaj | collected 2018-10 | reverse complement strand
GTATCATCACTATTGAGGACGGCACGGTGGTGGGCGGACTTGGCTCGGCAGTCGCCGAATGGATAACACGCGAGGGATGCGACACACGACTTCGCATGCTCGGCGTGCAGGACGAGTTTGTCCATCAGGGCACCGTAAAAGAGTTGTATGAACGTTGTGGCATGGACGGTCTCTCGCTCGAAAAAGCCATACTTGAAGAATTAGGAGTTAAGGGTCAATCATCACACCCTCAACCAGAAAATTAAACCAGAACAATATGAGAATCGTTATTGCCGGCGCAGGAGAAGTCGGGACACATCTGGCCAAGATGCTCAGCAACGAGGAGCAGGACATCATCGTCATGGACGTTGAGAACAAGAAACTTGAACCTCTTGAAAACTACAACCTGCTCACCCATCAAGGCAACGCCATCTCGTTCAGTGACTTGAACACCATCAAGACGGGGGCGTGCGACCTGTTCATTGCTGTGACCAAGAGCGAAGCACGCAACATTCTGGCATGCTCGATGGCCAAGCGGCTGGGTGCAAAAAAGACCGTGGCACGCCTGGACAATGACGAGTTCTTCAATCCCAAATGGCGCGGTCACATCACCAACCTTGGCATCGACCATCTCATCTACCCTGAGATGCTGGCAGCAAAGGAAATCTCCAGCGCACTCAAGCGCACTTGGGCCCGCAACTGGTTTGAACTGTTTGATGGCGAATTGATTGTGGTCGGCGTGAAAATCCGTTCCAACGCCCGCATCGTCAACCAGATGCTTAAGGACGTGTCCAATATCAGCCATTACCTCCACGTGTCAGCCATCAAGCGAAACCGCGAGATTATCATCCCCCGTGGTGATGACCGCGTGCTGGAAAACGATATCGTATACATTGCCACCACCCGCGACCATATCGACGAGGTGCGCGACGCGTGCGGTAAAACGCAGACTCCCGTTGACAACGTCCTCATCGTCGGCGGCAACGACATTGCCGAACAACTGATCAAACGTCTAGGCAAGTCCGTTGATATCAAAATCATTGAGCAGGATGAGGCACGCTGTGAGGAACTTGCTCAACGCTACCCTAACTGCAAACTAGTGCAGGGCGATTTCCGCGACTCGGACCTGAACGAAGAGGAAAGCGTGAGTTACTATGACGCTTTCATCGCCTTGGGCGAGAACAGCGCCGTCAACATGATGGCGTGCATGATCGCCAAGACCAACGGCGTGCCCAAGACCATCGCCCAAGTCGAAGACATCCAATTCATCAATGAAGCCGAGGCCCTGAACATCGGCACGATTGTCAATAAGAAACTGTTGGCCTCCAGCCGCATCTATCAAATCATGATCGATGCGGATGAAGATAACGCCCGATGCCTGGCTCTAGCCGACGCCGAGGTGGCCGAAGTCATTGTTGAAGAGGGCGACCGTGTGACCCGCGCCCCGGTCAAGGACCTCAAACTAAGCAGGGATTTCACCATTGCCGGACTTGTGAGGGACGGTAAGGGTCAGTTGGTTGACGGCAACACGCTCATCCAGGCCGGGGACCATGTCGTGGTCTTCTGCCTGCAAGGCGCCATTCACAAACTTGACAAATACTTCTCTTGATAATGCCTAAACATTCCAACCAGCATATCAACTTTCCCATTGTGCTCAGGATGCAGGGATGGCTGCTTCTCATCGAGGCAGCGTTCATGCTCATGCCGCTGGCCGTTTCCTGGTGGTTTGACGAGTCCATTGCCGTCATGGCATTCATCTACAGTTGCCTCATTACCGCAGGAGCAGGTGCGCTGATGGCATTTGGCATCAGGCCGCGTAGCAAATCGATGCACAAGCGTGAAGGTCTGATGCTGACGGCAATCATCTGGGTGTTTTTCTCGGTGTTTGGCATGCTTCCTTACTTGTTCACCGATACCTTCAATAACATCACTGACGCATTCTTTGAGACCATGGCCGGCTTCACCACCACAGGGTCGAGTGTGATCCGCTATGTGGAAGAGATCCCGCGCGGTGTTCTTTTTTGGAGGGCAATGACACAATGGATTGGCGGTATGGGAATTATCCTGTTCACCCTGGCTGTAATCCCCATGTTGAACCAGAAAGGCGGCATCGCCTTGTTCAATGCCGAGGTAACCGGCATTACCCACGAGCGTTTACGCCCACGCGTGAGCCAGACCGCCAAATACCTGTGGGGCATCTACATCGGATTGACGGTATTACTTGCTGTGCTGCTGTTCGCAGGCCCGATGGACTGGTTTGACGCCGTCTGCCATGCGATGACCACGACTTCGACTGGCGGTTATTCCACCAAAAATATCGGTCTGGATTACTGGCAATCGAGTTATGTGTTTATTGTTGTCATCATTTTCATGTTTATCGGCGGTATCAGTTTCTCATTGATATCCGCCACCTTCCGAGGCAATTTCAGCCGAATCCGCAACAACAACACGCTGCGCTGGTACTGCATGACAGCGCTCATCACCACGGTGATCATTGTTGCATATATGGCCTATAAGTCCTTCCTAGACAACAACTTTGACCGATTTGTCTATGGCTCCTTCGACACCATATCGGCCATCACATCAACCGGTTTCTCCACATTTGATTACGAAGGAAGTGACGAATTTGTCACCGTTATCCTTATGGTAATGATGTTCTTCGGTGGTATGGCGGGCTCCACTTCTGGAGGTGCCAAGATGGACCGACTGATCGTACTGCTGAAAAGCACCGCCAACGAGTTGTACCGCGTGCTGCACACCAATTCGGTGCGTGCGGTACACATCGACGGCAAGCCCATTCCAAACCATGTCGTGAGCAAGGTGAATACATTCTTCGCGGTGTATATCGGCATCATCATGGTCGTGGCGCTATACCTCACCTTCTTTGGGGTGCCCGTGTTTGACGCGATGTATACATCCATGTCGGCCATCAGCAATGTGGGTATCGGGCACGGCGTCACCGGCACCAACGGGTCATGGGTATCACTGCATGCCGGGGCCAAGTGGGTGCTTGCCCTGGAGATGATGATCGGTCGTCTTGAATTGTTCACGGTCCTGGTCATCTTCACCCGCTCGTTCTGGAAAAAAGATTAACCGTTAAGGTCTGTGGCACAAGTTCTTGTCCACAGTTTACCACACTACAGACACGGCAACTTTCCCGACTTTGGAACAAGGGAGAGTTGCTGTTTTACAGTTGATGAATTTTTTAGGAAAAAAAGTTTGCGATTTACGTTTGTAAATCAATTTTATTTTGTAATTTTGAAGCCCCAAAAATATCGATAGCAACATGAGCAAGAATCAAAACAACCATAATAAGAAAATGAGTGATCAGCAGGGATATTTCGGCCCTGATATCAGCGCAGTGAAAAAAACTGATGACTACCGTAAATCACGTGAGGCCGAAGAAGCCATCGCCAGAGAGGGCCAGACCAAGTGGCAACGATTCATGGCGTTTTTCCAGAATGGCCGCCTACGTTTTGCGACAGGTATCATTCTGCTGATTACAGGAGTCTACCTGCTTATCTCATTCCTGTCGTTCTTCATGTCAGCAGGGATGAGTGACCAGAACCGCGTTGCCTCCAACACCGTCATCGAAAACGCACAGATGCCTGATCAAATCCGCAATGCGGGTGCTGCCATCGGCGCGTCAATGAGCAATTTCCTCATCGCCGATGGTGTGGGTGTCGCCTCATTCATCATTGTTGTATGGTTCTTGACGCTCGGCATGCGGCTCGTGCGTAAAGGCAAGAAAGCCCATTTCTTCTCCTATACGTTTGTCTGCCTGTTCAGCATCTTCACGTTCTCGATGCTTGTGGGCGCCGCGACCTATTACTTGAAGCCTGTTACATTCTTCCCTTTGGGTGGCAATTTCGGCAAATATGCCAACCAATGGCTCCTGGGGCTCTTCGGGCTCTATGGCATGATTGCTGTGAACCTTGTCCTGCTGATGTTGTGGTTTTTCCTCACTTATCAGACCCTGTCAGCGCTTTACCGCCAAGTGAAGAACGAGATTGAGAAAAAACGCAGCCATAACAAGGATGAAGCCGAGGAAGTGGTCAGCCAACCAGGCCAGTCGTCATTCCTTGGAGGCGAACAACCTGTCAATGACAGGACAAGGGCCGACGAGGAGACGAATAGAGCCAGGCAGGCCAACCGTCCGCGCCGTGCCAAAACGATTGTCAAGCCCGAATCCGCCGACAACGCAGGTGCCGCCCGCCTGAAGCCTATCACTGCCAGCACCGACGTGAGCAATCCTCACGACCCCACTGGCGAGTATCGTCATTACCGCTTCCCCACCCTGGACCTGTTGCAGGACATCCGCATGAATCCCAACAGTGTTGACAAGCAGGAACAGGACGAGAACAAAGAACGCATCCGTGAGACCCTGAACAAATACGGTATCGAGATCAAGGAAATCATGGTGCACGTGGGCCCCACTGTCACCCTGTTTGAAATCGTGCCGCAGGACGGTGTGCGCGTGAATAAAATCCGCAACCTTGAAGATGACATCGCCCTCAGCCTGGCAGCCCTGGGTATCCGCATCATCGCGCCCATGCCCGGCCGTGGCACCATCGGCATCGAGGTTCCCAACCGCGACCCGCAGGTAGTTCCCATGCGCGAAGTGCTGGGTTCCAAGGCTTTCCAGGAGAGCCGAGCCAAACTGCCCATGTGCTTAGGCTGCACAGTGAGCAACGAGGTCTTCATCGCCGACTTGACCAAGATGCCGCACTTGCTGGTTGCCGGTGCAACGGGTAAAGGTAAATCGGTAGGCCTTAACGCCATCATCTCCTCATTGTTGTACAAGAAAGGCCCATCGGAACTCAAGTTTGTTCTTGTGGACCCCAAGCGTGTGGAGTTCAGCGTGTATGCTGATCTTGAGAAATACTTCTTTGCCAAGGCCCCAGGCGAAGAGAAAGCCATCATCACCGATACCGACCGCGTCATCAAGACACTGAACTGCCTGGTGCAGGAGATGGAAGACCGCTACAAGGTATTAGAGGAGGTGAAGTTGCGCAATGTGAGCGACTACAATGAAATGTGGCGCCGTGAACTACGCGAGGTGCGAGACGAGCATGGCGAGAAGAAATACCACTACATGCCTTATATCGTGGGCATTATCGATGAGTTCAGCGATATGATCATGACTGCAGGCAAAGAGGTGGAAACTCCGCTGGTGCGCATTGCACAGAAGGCACGTGCGGTGGGTATCCACATGATTATTGCCACCCAGCGCCCGTCGTCTAAAGTCATCACGGGCCTGATTAAAGGTAACTTCCCCGGCCGTATCGCCTTTGCCGTCGCCCAGCGCGTCGATAGCCAAATCATTATCGACCGTCCTGGCGCCCAGCAACTCATCGGCCGTGGTGACATGCTCTTCCAAATTGACGGTGAACTGACGAGACTGCAGTGCCCCTTCGTAGACACACCTGACCTTGTGCGCATCTGCGACTTCATCAAGGACCAGGAAGACAAAGACCGCGACATCGACCACGAGGTACCCTACATGCTTCCCGAGTACGTAGGTAAGGACGAGAGCAGCGGCAGCGATGCCAATGTGGGCAATGTCAAGGAACGTGACCCGCTGTTTGAGGAAGCCGTGAAATTTGTCGTCACAAGCAACACGGCGAGCACCTCGTCACTGCAACGCCGTTACGAAATCGGGTATAACCGTGCCGGGCGATTGATGGATCAGATGGAACAAGCAGGCATCGTCGGTCCCGCTCAAGGCAGCAAACCCCGCCAGGTGCTCGTCAGCCCGATGGACATCGACCAACTGTTCAGTTAAAAAAGCACAACACAGAGTGCCACCCGCAGGGATTGGCACTCTTTTTGCTATATCATAACCTGTACGACTCACAACAATAGAACTATATCGTAATGAAAAGGATACTTATTGCCATCGTTGGATGCGTAGCCGCCATCACCATCGCGGCTCAGACCCCTGCCGCCATGCTTGACAAATGCGTGGCAGCCATCAACTCACGCGGAGGCGTAACAGCCAATTACAGCGTCACGTCATCACAGGGAACCAGTTCCGGCACCATCGCCATGCAAGGCTCCAAGTTCCGGGTGTTATCGCCTGAGGCCAAGTGCTGGTATGACGGAACGACCCAATGGGCATGGTCGCCTGCGACAGACGAGGTCAACATTACGACTCCCACTGCCGAGGAACTGCAGATGACAAACCCGATTGCTGCCGCAAAACACTTCAAAGCCAACTTCAACATGAAGGTGGCTAAAGCCAAAACGGCCAATACCTACGTCATCAAACTCACCCCAAAGAAGAAAGACAACATCAAGACGCTGTGGCTCTATTTTGACACCAACACCTCATTGCTGCGCACCGCCCTGTTTGAAATGAAAGACAAAACCACCTACAGGGTGCGCATCACCGGTTACAAGCATAAAGCCTTGCCTGCCGGAACGTTCACCTTTGACAAGTCCCAAGTTCCCGCGGGTACTGCCGTCGTTGACTTGAGGTGATGCCGTTGACCGTTACCATGGAATAGAGCATTTGTCCGACAATCCTAAACCGACGACCTGACATGTATCAATATTTCATCGGTCCGGCAGTGGGTGCCGTCATCGGCTATTTCACTAATGACGTTGCCATCCGCATGCTGTTCAGGCCCCATAAGGCCAAGTATATCATGGGAATCCATATCCCGTTCACGCCCGGTATCATCCCCAAGGAGAAAAACCGTATAGCCGGTGCCATCGGCAAAGCCGTGAGCGAGAACCTGATGAACCGTGAAGTGCTGGAAAAGAACCTGCTCAGCAATGAGATGCTCTCCAAAATCGGGAGCAGCATCGACGAGTTTGTCACCACACAGGGCCAGAACAATGAGACCATAGAGGAATTCGCCCGGCACTACCTGCCACAGGAGGACATCGAAGCCATGCGCGCTAACGTGACCGAAGGCATCATCAAGATGGTGACGGCCAAGTTAGAAGACAGCCGCCTGGGTGAGAGCATCGCCAGCATGGCGACCAAACACGTCATTGAGAAAACGCGCAAGAGTGCAGCGGGGCGGTTTGGTGCCGACATGCTTATCCAGCCCATCGCCCAATACGTTGAGGGCATCCTCGCCAAGCACATCAACGAGATTCTGCACAACAATTCGAAGCAGATGGTTCAGGGCCTCGTCATTGACGAGTCAAAGCAACTGATGGGCATGTCCATGAGCAGCCTGATGACTGGCCACGATGAGCAGATCGCACAGATCAAGTCAGGTATCCTCAATGCCTACCGCGTCATCATCACCGAACACCTGCCACGCATTCTTCAAGATATTGACATCAGCGAAATCATTGAGCAGCGGATTAAAGAAATGGACATGGAAGAGGTTGAGGCTATCATCCTCGACGTCATGAAGAAGGAACTGCGCGCCATCGTGTGGCTCGGAGCCCTTCTGGGAAGCATCATGGGAACGGTGACCTCGTTGTTCTGACAGGTCTATTGATACCCTACCACAAAACAAGAGACGACCCGGTGAGGTCGTCTCTTGCTGTTTTATGAGCCGAGGCTCAAAGCCTCGAGAGCATTCATGAGCAAACGTTAGTCCACTTGCCAGGTGTCACCAGCCATGATGACATCGTTTAAGCAGGTGAAACCGTGCATTGCTTTTGCCTCCTCGACCTGTTCAGCGACAGAAGTCTCATAGGTAGGAGCCTTAACGGCACGGATGACGCCAAGTGCCACAGGCAGGTCGGTACCGTCCATCATGGCCAACATCTGATGCAGGAAGGAACTCTCGCAATGAGCATCATGCACCAGCACGTCGTCGATAGTGTAGCCGTCCTCGCCGATGGTCACCGCCTTGAGGCCAAAACCATCCTGAACGAGTCCACGGTTCATGTCCTTGCCGAAGATCATCTTCTCGCCATGCACGAGGTGGATTGTGCGGTCAGGACGATTCTCACGGTCAGTAATATAGTTGTGGATGCCGTTGTTGAAAATCATGCAGTTCTGCAGAATCTCAACCACAGCACAACCCTTGTGCTGAGCCGCGGCCATCATCACTTCCTGGCTGATGTCAAGCGCCACATCCAGGCCGCGTGCAAAGAAGGTGCCGCGCGCGCCAAAGGTCAACTCGGCGGGAACGAACGGGTCCTCGGTCGTTCCATAGGGCGATGACTTGGATTTGAAACCACGGGCACTTGTCGGTGAGAACTGTCCTTTGGTCAAGCCATAGATGCGGTTGTTGAGCAACAACAGGTTCACGTCGATGTTGCGGCGCACCTCATGGATGAAGTGGTTGCCACCGATAGCGAGGCAATCACCGTCACCCGAGACCTGCCAAACGGTCATCTCGGGATTAGCGGTCTTGAAGCCTGTAGCCACTGCACCACCACGTCCGTGGATAGTGTGGAAGGCGTAAGTCTTGGTATAATAAGGCAAGCGCGAACTGCAACCGATACCTGAGATGACAGCCGTCTTCTCGGGAGGAATGTTCAGTTGAGCCATTGCCTTGAGCAAGACGTTAAGGACAGCGTGGTCACCACAACCGGGGCACCAACGCACGGGTTGATTGTTCTTGAAATCGAGCGGCTTGTGAGCCATGGGCTGAGTATTATCGGTCTTTTCCATTACAATTCCTCCTCCATCATGATGTTTTTAACTCCGTCAACAATCTCCTGAACAAGGAACGGCTGTCCCTGTACCTTATTAATGTGGCAGATGTTCAGGTTAGGTATCTTGCTTTGCAGGTATGCGGCCAATTGACCCGTGTTGAGTTCGGCTACGATCACCGTCTTGAACCGGCTGAGCAGTTCGGCCGTATTCTTGGGCAACGGATTGATGTAGCGGATGTGGGTCATCGCGATGCGTATTCCCTCATCGTTCAGTCGGTTTACCGCATCCAAAATGTGGCCATAGGTGCTACCCCATCCCAGGATGACGGTATCGGCGCCACTGTCACCCTTAAGTTTGAGTTCGGGGATGTCATTGGCTACATTGGCAATCTTCATGCGGCGCGTCTCGACCATGTGGGCATGGTTGATGGGGTCGTTGCTGAGCACACCCAGATTGTAGTCCTTTTCCAGACCGCCCACGACATGCTCCAAGCCGGGAGTGCCGGGGATAGCCCAGTAACGGATACCGAGAGCATTGCGCATGAACGGTGTCCATGTGGGCTTCAACGCATCGGGTACATAGTTGGGCTTGATGACGGGATACTCGCCCTCTTCAGGGATGCGCCATGCCGATGAACCGTTGGCAATGAAAGCATCGGTAAGCAGGATGACCGGTGTCATGTGCTCAATCGCCAGGCGTGCTGCCTGGAATGCCATCTTGAAACAATCGGTGGGAGATGCTGCAGCAAGCACTACCAGGGGGCTCTCACCACTGCGGCCGTAAAGCGCCTGATTCAGGTCGGTCTGTTCGGTCTTGGTGGGCAGACCCGTGGAGGGGCCACCACGCTGCACATCCACGAGCACCAGGGGCAACTCGGCCATGACAGCAAGACCCAGGGCTTCGCTCTTGAGGGCCAAGCCGGGGCCAGAGGTCGTCGTTACAGCCAGATGACCAGCAAATGCTGCTCCGATGGCTGAACAGATACCGCCAATCTCATCCTCCATCTGGATGGCCTTCACGCCCAAGTCACGGCGCTTAGCCAACTCATGCAGGATATCGGTAGCGGGAGTAATGGGGTAAGAACCTAAGAACAAGGGGCGGCCACTCATTTCCGAAGCCTTTATCAGTCCCCATGCTGTAGCCTTGTTACCGCTCACGTCAGTGTAAGTGCCCGGACGCACCTCATCGCTCTGGATGCGGTAGGTCGATACCGTGGCGTGAATATTGTGGCCATAGTTGTAACCGCCCTTGATCACGAGTTCGTTGGCGGTATACACTTCAGGCTTCTCGGCAAACTTAGCCTTCAGGAACTTCAAGGGAGCCTCCATCGGACGGTTGAAGAGCCAGCACACCAGACCCAGCGCAAACATGTTGCGGCACTTGAGTTGTGCTTTAAGGTCCATGCCGGTGTCCTTGAGCGCCTCCTTGACCATCGTCGTAATGGGGGCTTCAATGACCTGGGCCCTGAGGTTCAGTTCCTCATAAGGCTCATTGGTCGTGTAAAGCGCCTTGTCGAGTCCGGACTGGGTGAAGGTGTCGATGTCGACAATAGCGGCACCGCCCTTGCGCAGGAACTGGGCGTTGACCTTGAGGGCAGCGGGGTTCATTGCCACCAGCACATCACACTCGTCACCTGGCGTGTGCACACCGTGACCAATGTGAACCTGGAAACCAGACACACCGCCCAGGGAGCCCTGCGGGGCACGCACCTCGGCGGGATAATCGGGGAAAGTGGAGATGCGGTCACCAAGGCCCGCACTCACATTAGAGAAAATGTTGCCAGCCAACTGCATACCATCGCCGCTGTCACCCGAGAAGCGGACGACGATGCTCTGACGGAACTGGACTTTTGCTTTTTCTGCCATGTCAATTCATTGATGCTTAATAAAACGCTGCAAAATTACAACTAATTTCCCGACCACATCATATTTTGTGAATAATTTTACAACGGTCACGGCCGCCACCGCCTCACAAACCCACAATTCCACCTGTTGTTGCTGTCACTTGCGGGGCAAAATCACCTGCTTTTCTTCCTGAAAAAAACGGTCAGAAAAAAAAACGCATTTTTCAAAAATATTTCCCACATTCGTTTGTTGGTTATAAATAACTTTCTTATCTTTGCGAATCGTTGCAAAGTGTAACGTTTTTCGGTAGCAGTGAGGCTATTACCAACTTGTGACTTATCGTATTTATTTCGTTTTCATAAATTTATTAATCATTTCAAGTCTATGAAAAAAATTTTTACTCTTCTTTCGATGATGGTAATGCTGGCCTTCTCATCACAGGCAGCATACTATCTTGTAGGAAATGAGCCATTCGGAAATGGATGGGATCCGAGTAATGGAGTGGAAATGACGCAGAATGCTGACGGCACCTACTCCTTCACGGCAACCATCAATGGTTCGATTTGGTTCGTGATGGCCGACGGTCTTGCCGATGCAGGCGACTGGACCAACTTCAACGACAACCTGCGCATGGGTCCGACTGCCGGTGATGAGACGGTAACCGTTGACACGTGGGTAACCGTCCAGAAATCCGGTGGTGACCATGGTGCTTACAAGTTCACCGGCTCCGGCAGTGATTACACCATCACCTTCAATCCCTTTATCTCAAAATTCAAAATTGAAGGTAAAGTAGAAGAAATTCCCATTGAAACCTATACCGTAGCAGGTGCACCTGCCAGTGTGTTTGGCACCGAATGGGATCCCAACAACAGTGACAATGACATGACCGAGGTTAGCGAGAATCAGTATGAACTCGTCAAGACCGGTTGTGAACTCTCGGCTGGCTCTGAACTGTTATTCAAGGTGGTAGGTAACCGCGACTGGGGAACCTGCTGGCCCGCAGACAACTTCTCACTGCCCATCGAGGAAAGCGGCCTGTACACCTTGCGTTTCACCTTTGATGCCACGACCAATACTCCCGATGTTCAAGCATCTCTTGAAACCGGTATTGATCCCATCACCGGTGAGTTGTTTGTCCTGGGTGAGGTGAACGGTAACGGCTGGAATCCCAGCAATGGTTTCCAACTGGAACCTGTGGGTGAAGACGGAAAAGTCTTCAATGGCACCTTCACTACTGATGGAGCAAATATCGACGAGAACGATGGCATCGGCTACAGTTACTTCAGTTTCACCACCAAGTTGGGTGAGAACGCTGACGACTGGGGCAGCATTTCAGGCTTCCGCATCGGTGCCCTTGAAAACGACTACCTGTTGAGCGATGACATGATGGGCATCGAGATTGGCTTGGGCAACTTCGGCCAGTCCAACAGTTTTAAGATTCCCGCAGGTGAATATGAAGTAACCGTTAACCTGGATGCCAAGACCATGGTCATCAACAAGGTTGAGCCCCAGCCCGAGATCTACACAATCGAGAAGGTTTGGAGCATCGATGACCTGTCATTCCTGTCCGTTGGTGACGTTCGTCAGGGCTTCGGTATGAACGGCAAGTTCTACATCAACGACAAGGCTAACCAGAAGGTTATCGTTGTCGACGAGAATGGCCTGGCTAACACTGAGTATCCTGGCGGTGCCAACTGCGGTATCACCCGCGACGAGGCCGGCAACCTGGTTATCAGCAATGCCACATTCCCCGATGCATGGACCGCTGAGGCAACCATCAAGGTTATCAACCCCGAGACCAACGAAACTAAGGAATACACCGTTCCTGAGGAGTGCGGTATCCTGGGGCGCTGCGACTTCCTCGGTTTTGCCAAGGGCAACCTGATGGAGAATGGTTTCATTTACCTGACAGGTGCGACCAACTCTGGTGTTTCTGTGCTGAGCATCGGTGGTGATGGCGGCGAGGTTATTGTTGACGAGTGCTACCCTGCCCCCTGTGATGGTCTAACGCCCACCAGTTCAACTGTAATCAACTACTACCAAGATCTGGCTGGAGAGGACGCTCTGCTGTATGTTACCCGCAATGCTGTTCCCTTGAAACTCACATTAGATGATGGAGATGGCTTAGTTGGCGAGAATATCGTTGTTCCCGGCAAGGGTGCTTGCAACGGCATGTTCCCGCTGATCTGGGACGGTAAGGAATACTTCGTATATCCCACCCTGCCCAACTACCAGAACGGCTTTGCTGTTGGTGAGGCTGGTGCCGAGGCTCCCATCGTGGAAGTTCCCACCACTGTTGCTGCTAACGCTAACGCATATCAGGCTAACTGGCTGAATGCCGAGGTTGACGAGTTTGGTGTTGTTACCATCTACCAGTACTATCCTGGTGGCAACATTGCCGTTTACCGCTTGACCAGCGCTAACATTCCCGAGCCCGAGCAGACCGAGGCTCCCGTGATCTCCACCGAGGTAACTGAGGACGGTGTCATCATCACCGCTACCGGTGAGGGTGAGGTTCACCTGTATGTAAACGGTGAAGAGGTTGAGAATCCTTACACCATCGCTCGTGGCGAGGAAGACGTGACCGTTGTCGTTACCGCTACCGCCAAGGCCGAGGGTAAACTCATCAGCGAGACCACTACTCTCGAGGTTGTTGTTCCCGCTAAGGAGATTGAGCCTGAAAGTGGCTACAAGATTGAGGAGGTTTGGAGCATCAACGACCTGTCGTTCCTGACCGTTGGCGACGTTCGTCAGGGCTTCGGTATGGACGGCAAGTTCTACATCAACGACAAGGCTAACCAGAAGGTTATCGTTGTTGACGAGAATGGCCTGGCCAACACTGAGTATCCCGGCGGTGCCAACTGCGGTATCACCCGCGACGAGGCCGGCAACCTGGTTATCAGCAATGCCGCATTCCCCGGTGAGTGGGCCGAAGCAACCATCAAGGTTGTTAACCCCGAGACCAACGAGATGAAGGAATATGCTGTTCCTGAGGAGTGTGGTGTTCTGGGTCGCTGCGACTTCATCGGCTTTGCCAAGGGCAACCTGATGGAGGACGGTGTTCTCTATCTGACGGGTGCCACCAACACTGGTGTTTCGGTAATGACCATCGCCGGTGGCGAGGTGAACACCGATGAGTGCTATGTTGCTGCTTGCGACGGTCTGACTCCCTCGACCTCGACCGTGATCAACTACTACACCGACCTGGCAGGCGAAGAGTCTCTGCTCTACGTTACCCGTAATGCCGCTCTTGCCAAACTCGCCTTCGACGGTGATGATCTGGTTGCTACGACATTCACCCTGCCCAACAAGGGTGCTTGCAACGGCACGTTCCCGTTCATCTGGGACGAGAAGGAATTCTTCGTATATCCCACGCTGCCCAACTATCAGAACGGACTGGCAGTTGCTGAGGCCAACGCCGAGGCTCCCATCGTAGAAATTGCTTCTACCGTTACTGCTAACGCTAACGCCTTCACCTCCAACTGGCTGAATGCCGAGGTTGGTGAGGATGAGGTAATCATCTATCAGTACTATCCTGGCGGCAACTTGACCGTTTACCGTCTGACCAAGGTCGGCGGTGGTGTTGAGGAACTCGTCAACGACACCCAGAAGGTTGTTGCTGGCGTTCGCTACTACAACATCATGGGTCAGGAGATGAAGGAGGCCAACGGTATCACCATCGTTGTTACCACCTACACCGACGGTAGCCACAGCGCTGTTAAGGTGATCAAGTAAGATCAGTTAACTTGAGAAAAAAGGAGCGGTTCCCCTCATGGGTGCCGCTCTTTTTTCATCACTGTCCACCCCCTAGACGTAGTGGAGACATGCGGAAGGTGAATCCACGTAATACACCGGAGAAGAATGGTTTAAAGTCTATAGTCAACTCCCTGCAGGGTTAAGTGAGAAACCATTCAACTTCTGTCAGGGATAAGGTCAAATCCATTCAACCTTTTTTAGGGTACTACAACAATTTCATCCGTTCATTCGTTCGTTCAATTTATATATATATATATAGCGGACGAACGGACGAAACAACAGTTGACAGGAAGAATATCAAGAAGATTCTCTCTATCCTACTCATTCACATGGCTGGACGAACGGACGAGAAAAAACGGGCGATGAAAATACACTGTTGATACCCTGCTATGGGGGTGTCATCATTATTATCATCGAAAAGTTTCATCAAGTTCACGTTATTTTAGTGCTTGTAGTAGGTGTCGTCGTCAAGATGGTCGATAAAGCCCTCGTCGACAAGGAAAGAGAGCATCGAGACGATTTCATCACGCGGAAAAGACAGCGTCTTGAGGAATTCATCCAAACGTCTCGGTCGCTGGCCGGCCATGTAAAGGATGCCCTGCTGGACATCTGCCGGCTCGTGGTCACCACGCTTGCGGCGATCGATGCACAGGTCGCAGTGGCCGCATTCATCAGCAGACGTCTCTCCGAAGTAGCCCAGCAACATGCGCTCGCGGCAACCATTATCGCTATAGGCATAATTGATAATGGCCTCCACACGGTCGGTCATTCGCTGCCTCAATTCCTCATAAATGGCTTTGGGCAGCAGGACATGCTTGGGTTCCTCCCGTGAAGTCGTATATATTATATAAGGAGTGCGCTTGCGGGGCACATAATGGAGGATGTGCATGCGTGTGAGTTCCAACAACGATTTATAGATGGTTTCCTGATCCAGCCCCGTGCGGAACGAGATGACATCCTCGTTGATGAAAACATAGTCGGCAAACAGGCCCGTATAAAGCCGCAAGATGGATTGAAGCACCTGGTCAGCGCCACGGGTGACAGTGTCCAGATCATAGAGTTCCTCTTTGCGGGCCAATATCATCACGCGCGATTGCGTCTCGATTTCCTCGACAAACTCGATGTACCCAGCCCTCGTGAGGATCTTCAAGGCGTTATGGGTTGGAAGCACCGGCAGGTCAAACGTGCGGCAAAACAGGTTGAAATTGAAGTCGAACATCTGTTGGTACCCCTCGCCGATGCTGACCCCCAAGAAGTTGCCCACACGCTCGTAGACGTTTCTGATGAAATCCTTGTCGGGGAAGGCCTCGGTAATGTGCCGCTTCAGGGTGCGCTGGTCGGTGTGCTTGACGAGCAACACGGCATAGGCCCGCTTCCCATCACGGCCTGCCCTACCCGCCTCTTGGTAATACTCCTCCAGGGAATTGGGGATGTCGACATGAACCACCAGCCGCACATCCGGCTTGTCGATGCCCATGCCAAAGGCATTGGTCGCCACCATGACACGGCACTCGTCACGGGTCCACTTGTTCTGTTTGTCTTCCTTGTCCTCGATATATAACCCGGCATGGTAGTAGTCGGAACGGATGCCTGCACGGTTGAGTTCGTCACTGATCTGCTTGGTCCTCATGCGGGAACGCACGTACACAATGGCCGTTCCAGGTACCGAGCGCAGGATATGGATAAGTTCAGTGACCTTTTCCTCGGTGGGACGCACGACATAGGACAGGTTCTCACGGGCGAAACTCATCGAGAAGACATTCGGGACCTTATAGCCAAGGCACCTCTGTATGTCTTCCACAACGATGGATGTTGCCGTTGCCGTCAGCGCCAGCACGGGAATGAGCGGGAAAAGTTTCCGCACCTCGGCTATACGCAGGAAAGACGGTCTGAAGTCATAGCCCCACTGCGAGATGCAGTGTGCCTCGTCCACGACAATGAGCGAGACCGGCATCTGGCGCAGGCGCTCCATAAACGAGTGCGACTGCAACCGTTCAGGCGACACATAGAGGAACTTGCAGTTGCCATAGAGGCACTTCTCGTAGGTGCGGTTGACCTCGGCTCTCGTGAGGCCGGAATACAAGTAGGCCGCTTTTATGCCCAAGGCCCTCAAGCGGTCCACCTGGTCCTTCATCAGCGAGATGATGGGTGTGACAACAAGGGCCATGCCATCCATAGCCATCGTTGGAACTTGAAAAGTAATCGACTTGCCGCCACCCGTGGGCATCAGCCCTAAGGTGTCACGGCCGTCAAGGATTGACTCGATGATATCCTGCTGGAGCGGCCTGAAAGCCTCATAGCCCCAATACTTCTTGAGAATGTCAAGAATTGGCGTGGCTTGACTCGGCATCGTCGTGCAGTTTTATGGCCTTGACCATGAGTTGCACCGATGTGCTGGTGCGATGACGTGTCTCCTCGATAGTATAGCAAATGTCAACGGGGATGCCAGCCTTGAGCGCATCGTAGAAATCGGCCATTCCGAAGGCGATGGCATTCATCATCTTGTTGCCCTCATCGTCCCTGAGGTCGAGTTTGATATGCTCTGATTTCTTACCGACCACCTTGCTCGAGCCGATGTCATACACCTTGCGGGTGATGAAGACCGGTTTGCTGTTGCCGGGACCGTAGGGGTTAAGCATACGCAGGTAACGCAGCAACGAGCCATTGATGTCACTGAGTTTCAGTTCGCAGTCGATATCCATGGCCGGTGTCACCTGCTCATCGTGGATATGCTCCTCGACATAGGCCGTTAAACGCCTGCGGAACTCCGGTATATTCTCCTCCTTGATGGATAAGCCCACAGCGTTGGTGTGGCCGCCGAATGTCTCCAGCAGGTCACGGCACGACTTGATGGCAGTGTAGACATCAAAACCACGCACCGACCGAGAAGAACCGGTGGCAATGCCGTCAGCGTAATAAGTGAGCACCACCGAAGGACGGAAATACAATTCTGCCAACCGTGCAGCCACAATGCCGATGACACCCTTGTGCCAATTGCGGTCATAGATGACGATGGGTTTCTTGCCGTCGAGCACCTGGGCATGGCTCTCAATGATCTCGTTGGCCTCGATGGTCACCTGACTGTCGAGTTCCTTGCGGTCATTGTTATACTGGTCAATGCGCTTGGATATCTCCATAGCGCTCTGCATGTTGCGCGATACCAGCAGTTCGACCGACTCTTGACCGGACTCCATGCGGCCAGACGCATTGATGCGCGGACCGATCTTGAAGATGATGTCATTGATGGTCAGTTCGTGACGGTTAAGGCCGCAGGTGCGGATGATGCTGCGCAGGCCGACATTGGGGTTATTGTTCAAACGCCTCAAGCCATAGAACATCATGACCCTGTTCTCACCCGTGAGTGGCACGATATCGGCAGCGATGCTCACGGCAACAAGGTCAAGCATGGCATCGAGGTTGTACATCGATCCCAGGCCATTGCTCTTGGAAAACGCTTGCATGAACTTGAAACCCACGCCACAGCCCGACAAATCCTTGTAGGGATAGGTGTCATCCACCAGTTTGGGGTTCAAAATCGCCGCTGCATCGGGCAGGATATCATCAGGCACGTGATGATCACACACGATGAAGTCTATGCCCTTTTCTTTGGCATAGGCGATTTCGTCAACTGCCTTGATACCGCAGTCGAGCACGATGATGAGACTCACTCCGATAGACTCTGCATAGTCAATGCTTTGCAGCGAGATACCATACCCGTCGTCGTCGCGTGTCGGGATATAGTACACCAGGTCGGAGTAAATGTTTTGAAGATACTTATAGACGAGCGCTACTGCTGTGGTTCCATCCACATCGTAGTCTCCGTACACCATGATCTTCTCTTTTGCCCCTAACGCCTGATTGAGCCTTGCCACTGCCTTGTCCATGTTCTTCATCAAGAACGGATCGTGCAGTTGCTGGAGCGACGGGTAGAGGAAGTCGTGGACT
>JAEEGL011275426.1_pt1 | contig 18100 bp, 12 predicted proteins | sample 9134231 | NCBI WGS metagenome assembly JAEEGL01 (sample SAMN16246548, study PRJNA631951) | gut metagenome | biome: gut microbiome; feature: rumen; material: fiber-attached | host: Bos | place: Iran: Karaj | collected 2018-10 | reverse complement strand
TATTGCGTCTTAAAAATCGGTGCAAAAATAGCAATATTTTTTCAATTATCGGCTCAAATCATAAAAAAAACAGATATATTCCAATCTTTTTTGAGCCGATTCGCATAAACCATTCGTAATTCTTATTCTATTTTTTTCAGTTTTCACATTCATCCCAAATCTTCCCGATGCTTCCTTTTCCTGCTATACACCTTCTTGCTTTTCTTTATCTTGGAGCGTGCATGGAACCCATCGCCGTGCAACAGGCGTTCTATCTCGCGGTTCGCTTTACAAATAGAAAATAATCATCCACTTTACGGCTTGCAAAAAACCGTTATCAAATGGTTGTTTTTAGTTCTTCCTCTCCAAATCAAAGGATCTCTCCAACTCCAGCTCAGGTCTTGTCAACAAGATTGGCATTTCATCATTTGATTCTTTCCGAGATTCCGATGACGCGTTTTTCGCACGTGTTGCCGCCCAATTTCTCAATGCTGCAATCTGTTCTCTCATTGTCATCGAAAGAGGAACCGTTCCTTTTATTGCATTTATAATATGTGCCATTTCTAACTTTGGTGCAGATGGATTTTGCACATAGGCGGAAAACATTGCTTCTTTGATACACTCTTCAATTTCCGCACCATTAAATTCTTTGGCCTGTTGCGCTAAAATATCTAATGCATATAACGACGGATCTTTGCCATTTTTTTTCAAATGAATTGAAAATATCTTTTCTTTCTCTGCTTGCCCAGGCAAATCCACAAAGAAAATCTCATCAAAACGTCCCTTCCTAAGTAATTCTGGTGGCAATTGATTGATATTATTTGCAGTTGCCACTACGAAAACTGGTGCAGTTTTTTCCTGCATCCATGTTAAAATTGTTGAAAAGATCCTAGAAGTAACACCTCCGTCTGTCGAACCGCTTGATTGCACTCCATTTAGACCTTTCTCTATCTCATCTATCCATAGGACACATGGGGCAACAGCTTCCGCTGTCGCAATTGCTTTTCTAATATTATCCTCACTGCTACCTACAATTCCCTGAAAAACCTTTCCTATATCTAACCGCAAAAGAGGCATATTCCAATTTGATGCAATACTTTTTGCAATAAGACTTTTTCCACATCCTGGAACACCTAGTAGCAATAGTCCTTTGGGTTCTTTTAATCCCCATTCCCGTGCATTTTTTTCGTATGCCAATTGCCTTTTCTGCAACCAATCTTTTAAATTATCCATACCGCCCACATCTTTCAGACTCTCATTTTGCGGGAAATAATCCAAAATACCTGACTTCCTAATAATTTGTTCTTTTTCTGAAGCAACCGTAAATGGGGAATTTTTATCAAAACTATCCTTTACAGAAGCAAGACAATACGCTAAATCCGCCTCCATTGAGGTCATTCCTAAAGCCGCATCTATTAGCTTATCCCGTAATGAAATACTAAGTTCTATCTTTGATTGTCTTGCAACAACATCCAAAACATCGCCTATCTCTTTTCTTTGAGGAAGCGGTATTTGTAGAACTGTTACATACTTTTCCAAATCAGCTGGGAGTTTATAGCTTGATGAAATAATTAGTGCATGAGTATTATTATTAGTAGCCTCAGCTATTTTCCTAACTAATAGACGCACCTCATCTCTATCAAAATAGTTGTTTATATCATCAAGTATAAAAATATTTTTTTCACCATTTTTTCTGGAGTTAAGAATATATCCCAAAACTTCAATTGGGTTCTGCGTTCTTTCTATTGACTTTTCTGTTTTATCTGCCAATAATTGTACCAACCCATAAACACAATCCCACTGGAAAAGATTCACATGCTTCCCTTCCCCACGTAAAACATCAACAATTCCCTTTACTTTCTGTTTTGTTCGGTAATACTCATACCCATAAAGATACAGCACCGGATAGTATGCTCGTATCATTAACATTAATTTGCGAAATACATCTCCCATATCAGTTACTTTTTAAGTCAATACTATTTATTCTACGGGGTTTCATTTTCCCAATATATTTTGCAGGCACTGGCTTTTTTTTCATCACACGCTTATTCCCCAAAAGTTGTTCTAAGACATCCATTGCCTCATGAGCTTTTTCATTTACATCATTTGGCAGATAATCTGAATCTGTTACGATTGTACCATCTTTCATTATAGTAAATCTTATTGATGCATATGGTTCTTCCTCTGTAACATCACAAGATTTTGCATCCATGAAAAAGCTGATATTCTCATCTCCACGTGGAACAAAAGAAAAGTCTGTTCTATATGTAAATCCGGCTTTTTCAAATTCGTGGATGAGTGCATTCTTTGAATATTCTACATTTATTTCTTGAAATTTATTTTTTAATTCATTCACTCTATCCACAGCATCGTTTATGTAATATGTATTATATGTCACTTCATTTGTAGAAATATTTAATTTTAATGCGAACTCACCATACATCTTTGTTGCTGTGTTAATATCTGTCACAAGGAGGAATTCTCCACGCATAGTATACTTCCACCCTAAAGATTCACACGCAAGCTTTAACACTTCCGCATTCATCGTCGACGGATTACGCAAAAATGTTGAAGATTCAAATCTAGACATAGTATTACAAATTAAACATTAATTTAGCAATATTTTTAAATGGGTCTTGATAATCTGTCTTATCCAAGAAAATCCTCCCCGATAGCAACTCTCTATGAAGGTCCTTACTTAGAGTAATACCAAAAAACGAGAACAGAATTCCCCCTATGGCAACAAAAATATTCTTTGAATCATCTTCTTTGCCATTTGTGACGTTGTATTTAAAAAAACCACGAAGATTTTTGTTTTCAAGCACTTTCATCAGTTTTGTTTTCCAAAGGTCATTCACATTAGCTCTCCTTGCATTATCACGAATGGATAAATAGTACAAACCTGCGAGATGCCTTAAAAGACTCTGTTCATCTGATGGAGACAATTCATACAAAGAAACAGCCTTTAAAATAATATCGTCGACATTGCTTTTTGATGAAACATGGCTCATGTTGAGAGTATCATTATTTTGTGGCCGTATGGCTTCTTTATTAATCATTTCTTGAAGAGCAACTATAGCCACCTTATATTCTTCATTCATTACTTCCGCATCAAATAGTTGTGACAACCTAAACAATTTTGCCCTATACGAATTGATGTCTTTGATTGCTAAACCATCAGCTTTTTTCTGTTCGATTTCAGTTTTTAGTTTATTAAAATCTTCAATGAGAAGGGCGTTGCTTGCCAAGGATTTTCGTTCCTCTAATAAATTATCATAATCGATAAAAAGCGTTTCCAGATTTGCATCCTGCCTGAAATACGAGATTTTCTCATTATTATATGCTTGAATATCTTTAAATGACAAATCATCAATCTCTCTCAGTGATTTCTGAATGTACTTTTGTGCAAATTGTAATTTAAAGTCATTGTATTGTTTTATGGCTGCCTGATAATGCGCCAGACACATCTCCTCCGCACGAACATGTGTAATGTTTTTTGCAGTTACAGAAAACGATAAAACATTAAAACTGCCAGTAAAAAGAATACATTGTCCATTCTTCACCTCAATAACATTTTTTTTATGAAACGCCGGTAGTTCAACGAAAAAGAACTGCTTAGGATAATCTTTTTCCAATGAACTTAGTGCTTTTTGAGATTGTTCACCCACCATTGAATCTTTGTAATTATCCAAGCCTCCATCTGGTTCTGAATAAGAGATAAAAACCTTTCCTCCTTTTTTGAGGTAATTACGTATTAATGGCAATCGATTACTCATAAACGTTCCATCACTTACCCACGGACTAGACAACCATATCTCGTCAGGATTGTCACTCTGGAAAATATTATGAAGCTCTGATTCAAACGTAATAGAGTCGTATAGTGCACGTTTGTGTAATCGTTCCGATAAATCATCCGGATTAGATTCCGACCCAACAACGTCATCATTTTTTTGTGGTTTACCGTCCTCTTGCTCTATCAGTTTCTTCTCGGCAGATAGAATATTCCTTCTGTCTTCATCATTAACCAGAGGATCCAATTTCGCAAAATCCAAATTCTCATATATAGCAAAGCCCTCACTTTCACAGGCTTTTTGCAGCATAGATGAAAAAAGTCTTTGCTTTAATTCTAGCTTACTATCAACATACGAGCTTAATTCAGAAATAACTTTTTGTTGTTTGTCATCGTACACTATAGCCCTAACATCTTTCGTCCTAATACTCTGCACGAAACACACCAAATACTCATATTGATAATAACTAGTACTCTTTATATTAGCATCTTGAAGAATAAATCTTTCTTTCGAGCTCTGCACATTTGAAGCTTGAACCTCTGCAATTGTCTTAATTTCATCAAACGAAAGAGGAGCCATCACCTCTCCTTCACTCAAAAATTCTGAGTCCTTCAGTACTTGTAAGTCTTCCTCTAAAACGCAATCACGCAACTCCGTAAAAGAATGGTCATCATTAAAAAACCAAAGAGAAAATTCGGAATTAAAAGTCTGCATTCTTTCACCATGTGCGGCAAATTCTTGCCCCTGCTCTGTAATAAAATATGCAGACTCATCTCCAGTAACTAGTTGATATCGAACCATAGAGTCAATCGCATCTCGAATCATCTTTCTCTCTGCGAGGTCATGCTCTATATCTAACCCCAAAATACTTCCAATGTTTGACAGCGAAGTTTGACCATCGATATTAATAATACCAACAATTGCTTTCTCAAAAGCAGATATTTTTTCCGGTTTAATAGTTGTGCCAGCAAAAGTCTGGCTTAAGAATCGTATCGTATATGGGGTGTAGCCGACAACGAGTTCGGATATCGCCTTACTACTCTCTATAACCTTATTTAGCCTCTGCTCTAAGGTTTCTTCAACCACATCTTCAGAAAGAGTCTTTTTCTTACGAAAAAAACTATTTCTTTTCATTTTTGCACCTGAAACCTTATGACCTTTATTTATTTTGTCCTGTTTCATCTCACCAAGTCTTTAAGTTGTTTAATATCGAAGTGTTCCATCTCGTCTATTGATTTTTTGTAATTGGCATTCTGTCTGAAGAACTGCCTATCTCCAACAACGATGAGGAGTCGCCGAGCTCGCGAAAAACCCACATTGATACGCCGTATATCTTCTGCAAAACCATATCGATGTTCTTTATTACTTCTAACCGTGGAGATTATTATTATATTTCGTTCCATACCCTGAAACTTATCAACAACATTTATTCTAAATGGAATGGACTTGTCTATTTTCCCCTCCTTATACATCTCCTTAATCCTTGCGTATTGCGCTCCATAAAATGTAATTATCCCAATTTCTTTATCTTCCGGTTTTTCTTGTGAGTCCATAAACTTCTGAAATCCATCAGCCTTTTGAAGGGCTTTTACAACCGTTCTAATTGCATCAAGTTCTCCTTCATTCACATAAGAAGTGGAGCCTTTGGGCTGGCTCTCCATAGAATGTACATCTACCCATATAGCATGTGTTTGTGGTTCGATAAAACCAGGAAGCGTCAATCCATGATACCGACTACCTGATGCATTGTACTCTTCATTATCCATATCTTTATCAAGCAGTCCACATTTCAGTCCTTCTTCCAGTTCCTCACTGTAAAAGTGACTTACAGTATTCATAATTTGCTTGTGCATACGATACTGAGTATCAAGAGTTGCCACAATTGTTGGTTTTAACTTAAATGCTGACCTAAATAGAATTTCAAATTGGGAGTCTTGAAAGCTCTCTATAGTTTCTGCTAAAATATTTTGATTTGCTTTTTTCAATGATGTAACAATGTTGTCTTCATTCAACATTGGAGGAAGCTGTTTATGGTCTCCTATGACAATAATCTTTTTCCCCCATACCATAGGAACGGACATCTCTAATGGTGTAGCCTTGCTAGCCTCATCCATTATTACAACATCAAATGCATTATCGGTATTTCCATAAAGTAATGAATAAATCTCTTGAAGTTGTTTCGACCCACATATGCTACAGGTCGCGGCAACTAGATTTACATTACATTTATATGTTTCAAGAAACTGTTCTCTGGTTTTTCGGTCTCGGGCTATTAAATCCTGTTTCCATTGATTTAATACTGATGCATATTTACCATTAACATCCATTTTTTCAAGAATGGATTCAATCCATAGGTTTGTTCCGTTATCAGAATTATCCTTTGTCGGATTTTTGCACCAGTCTTCCATAAAATCAAGCATGTATCTCTGAGCCTCGATTCCCACCTCCTTATCTGTAGACGAATTTTGTATTCTAACTGGACGAATACCTCTACGTCCTTGGAGTCGCTCAAGAGCATTGTCTACCGCTAGATTTGTTTGTGAAGTCAGAAGGATTTTAGAATCTGGTTTTTTTTGAATTTGTTGCCAAATAATTTCAGCGATAACCGTTGTTTTTCCCGTTCCTGGAGGTCCTTGAATAATTGCGATATCTGGTGCAGAAACAGCTTTAGCAACTGCCTCAAGTTGTTTTTCATTTAAAAAATCTTCTTTTTTAGTCTCTGATATTCTTTTCTTTACCTCCGATAAATCTTCATCAAATTCTCCAGCATACCTTGGATCAAACAAAAAATCACATAATCTAGGATTAGCAGGAGGAAGAATCCGCTTAGTTTTTGACCCTGGAAAGTATTGATTGGGATTTGTGATACGTAGCATTGAATCTCCTAACCGTCTTAGCTCAGATGATTTACCTTTCATAGGAAACTGAAGGTAATCTCCTATACCAACAAACCTTGACACCTGCCATTTTGCTCCTCTATCTTCCATATAGTCAAGGAAATTTTGCCCAACCTCGATTCTTATGCTATTGAGTTTTCTTCCAATACATTTACCCATTTTCAATGCATTTATCAACATCTGAGAACGGGTTTTCCGTAGGTCATTTATTTCGTCATAATCGTGATATTCCTCTCCGTATGCCATGTCAATAGCATCTGTTATCGCATCATATTCGTCTGATTTGATAACATTAACATCTTCATTTAGATAGCCACTCCGCAGATTCTTCTCAAACCGGATGCTTAACTGATGATCAAATGCGAAAGAGATTGTGGTTTTCCCGTCATCCTCCAAATCGAATTCATTAGTCAATAATGACGGATATAATTGTATACATGCGTTTAAAGCCTCATGGAAAGATGCCAACTCATCCAAATTAGAATATTCTATCGAATAATTTAGCACTCGACAATCTTCCTCATTGTCAAAATAAGCCGAAAAAGATGCATTAGATGAAGCCAACCGTTCCGATACTGTCTTATATATACGCCTGCAATAATCCACATTATCACTTAAAAAGTTTATAGTAACAGATGGATGGTACGGAGATTCTTGAATTGTGAAAACATCAGCACAATAAGTCTTAACTATCGATAAAAGTTCCTTGTAATTATTATAATCTTTTGGATAAAACTCAACTATGCCAAGTGCAGCCTTAACCTTAATTTGCTTATTTGATATTAAAGCAATCTGCATTTCTCGAAGCGACTGTTTATTTGGAATAACGAAGCAACCATAGTCATATTCTTTACTTATATGGTTATACGACGCTGTGTATCCATTTCCATTATCGCCATGTGTTTTGCTATTATATGCATCAATAATTTGCCTATGGAACTCCTGTGCAGCCTTGTAAAAACCATTTACATCATTTGTCTGAAAAATATAAGCATTTCCTGTTTTATTTAGCTCTAGACCATCAATTTCCAATTGAGCATCAAACACCTTGGGGGTAAATACAGCCCTACAGCTTGCAACTTTCAAACATTGAAAAACATCACTGCTAGAATCCAACCATTTTTTTCCATTAGTTTTGATTAACAATTGACCATTGGACGTAGAGGCATCAACCACATCAACAACCTCCGGAATCTGACGCAAAGCATTTATGATTTCACCAACATCTTGATTACTGATTAATCGGGTGGGAATAACGGTTTTTCGCTCAGTCATCAAAACATCATGATATTTTGTCTGAATTATTTTATCTAAATATAACGCCTCCGTATCATCCTTAAAATAATATTTCCCATCACCATATTCAAATTGCGCATCGAAATCCATTAATGATGAGTTAATCTCCGACAAAAGAGATTCCATATCTCCTGAAGTCTGCAGAGATAAACTACCGGACAAAACATGTTTTACCTCATCGGAAACCTTATAACAATTGTCAGCAGCAACTGTTGAGATTTCCTCTTGAACATCCTCTGTTATATCAAAGAATCCAGGAAAACTAATTACTCCAGAATTATTAGCCTGAAAAGATATTTTGGGATTACGGTACTTTATGGACTGAATCTCTTTAATTGCAGAACAAAGCCGCTGTTGAATAGTGGGAGCCTTGACCTTAATAGTCAATGTATAATAAGGTCGATTATTGTAATACTCCTTTTGCAAATTCCCAACATCCTCGATTACAAACAGTTCTTTTTTATCATCATTCAGAGCCTTTTCTCCATCAATAAACGCCTTCCACATTCTTCTCGCTTGTTCCCTATTAATCTCTCTTAACGGCTCTTTCAAATTGTTTAAGGAGGTACAGAAATCTTTTATATCGCGATAAGAGGACATTAGGTCATTTTTGTCAAGAAAATCCATCAAATTATGATCGACATTATCCTCTCCCATTATTTTCAGAGTGATACTCTTATATTCTACAGGATCAGTTGGCGTTACGAACTCCTCGTCCGAGATGTATCTTAGCCAAAATTCATTCCGCCCTGCAGACAAGTACAATACTAATCGTAAATCTTCGACAAAAACTTGATATATCCTATATTCTTTCTTATCCTTACCTTTATAAATAATCTTACACTCGTGAACACCCAAAATAGAATTAAAAATTTCTTTTGCTGTTTGAGTTGTATTCTTCAAATAGTTTTTACTATACTCAAACGAGGCATCGGAGTATACAATTATACAAGGTGTTGACTCTAAAACATCCTTAAATAGTTCCTCCGTAAATGTTCTGTCTAATTCAGCCATGAGAATTATTTTTTTTATTGTAAATAGACTATACTAACACACCTATCATACATATTCAACTGCATCCTTTTTATCAAGCCATCCTCAACTAGAAGAACGACCCCATAATTTTCAAACGATGCATCGTTCAAAGAAGCGCCCATCGCAACTGCATTCTCGTCATACCCATACCCCCTCATCTCAACAATATTACTATCTACAGAGGTGATTCGCATTCGCTTCGGAGACATTTGAATATTATCTCTCCATACCGGATGTATGCTATCAAGATTATACAATGTTACAGTATAACCTTCAAGACCCGAAACGTTCTTTTCTATAGTAAAACGTCTGTGGCAATTATAATTATGGCCTGACACATTCGTGCCATTCTGATATCGGATATGATCCGAACTGTCAAAAACCACAAACCCATTTGGAGGATTATTGTTTCCTTCTAAAAGGTTTAGTATAAAATCTTGATTATCCATATATCATTTTATTTCTCAATGTTCAACATTTACAATACAATGCCCATGGAATGTAATTCTGATTTTGTCATTTACATTCAACCCTCTTGTTTTATTAAAAAAAACATCATATAGTCGTTGCGGACTCCCACCCGCAATAGAAAAATAGCATTCTGCGGGTAGCATACTAGTTATCGTTCCTTCCACAATGGTATCACACATTGGCTTGCCAATGTATTGCGCGACTTTATTTGAAATTAATTTAACACCAAGTAAAACCTTTGTCCTATCCTTTTCCTTAAGGAACGACTCAAATTTCTCATTCCCATTAGCAGGAGTATTACTTACTGTGTTTCGATGCTCTCCTTCATTACGCACTCTTCTAATATAGTTCAATGTATTCTTTTCGCTCCAAGAAACACCCGTTGAATTGCAAAAAGCATTCAGCTTATAGTACGCAGAGACATCCCCTATCGATGTTTCATCTCCCTTCCGTTGGAATCTAAATTTTTCCAACTCTTGGCATGTGCATATTTCTATTTCTCTAAGAAAATCCGATATTCTTGGATATGTGACGTAATAATAATAATTCAAAAGATTCTCAATTTGATAAAAAGCATTCACACAATAATTGTAAAACCGCACCTCTTCATCCGCCTTTAAATCCAAAGCAGAGTTTTCCATACGCAGATTATCAATATCTAATTGAGCTTTAAGTCGTTGATGAGAGACAAAGTTGTAATTGACGCTATTTTTCGCCTGTATATTTAATGCAAAACGAATAAAAGCGATATCCTCTGCAATACTTGTACTTATTGCAGAGTTTTGCACTCTATTTTCACTCCCGAACCGTTTTCTTAGCTCGTCCAATAACCAACCGTTCCCCGGTTGTCGGGAAAGTTGGTCAATTCTGTTGATATGTTCAATAATCTTTTCTTTATCTGTCATAATTATTGTCGTGCACTACAATGTTTATGAACTATTTTATTTATTCCAATAGTTTACTTAACGCCATCAATTCTTCAAGTATTTCCTTTTCGTTCAACGCCAAATTTTCCATAGGTATTAGGACATTCCCTTTGTCGTCTCGGCCAGTAACAACGCTTCCCTTATCTTGGGGGGAACTAATGAGTGCCTCAAATCTTGTATTAAGTTTTCTGTATAAATCATTATCTTTCCCAATCACCATCTTTAGATATAGCAACTTTCCTGCAATAACATTCTCGATATGAGGGATGCCAACACCTTTTCTGCTGGTTTTTGGTATATAATTCATGTCGAAGATCTTCTGCGCTCGGCCCAAACCTTTCGACTCGCAATAATGCAACAACAACCGGATACCTTTGGTGTATTTGTGTGACACATTGACATGTTGGTTCACGGTAAGTCCGGTCACCTCCTGCCTCTCTCCCCTATGACATAGCCGAGTCTTTTCGGTATTAATCTTGAAATGCTCCTCTTCCTCGATAATATTTCGCATGGACTTGCAAAAATTGCCATCCTCAGCAAACATATTCTTCATACAACCGAACGTTATGTCATCAGCATAACGGCTGTAGCTCATCTTATATGATTCTGCCAGTTTAGCAAGTTTCTTGTCGAGGTATTCGCAGATGAAGTTGGTGATGGTTGGCGATGTCGGCGCACCCTGGGGGAGTACGTTCTTTCCGTCAGCATTGGTGTAACAACACAAGTCAGTGACAATGCTAGCAAGTTGCAGGTCCAACTTGAAAGGTGTCGCCTGTAGGCGTTTGAACAGCCGTCCCGAAGTAATGCTGGGGAAGAAGTCTTTCAGGTCTATGTTGTACACATACTTCTGGCCCACATGCACTCTGGCGTTGGTCACAACCGACCGATGGGGAACAAATCCCATCGCTGCCTCGTGAGGGGTGTATATCGTCTGGAAAATCAGGTTCAACGCTCGCTGGATCATTTTCAACCCGGCACAAGGGGCATCGATGGTGCGGAACTCACCCTTTTTCTTTTTGGGTACTTGGAATGATATGTAACGATTTTTGCAGTGGGAAGAATACGCGTAGTAGTTCAAAGAACGGAGCGTTATCTTCTTGGCTTTCTCTCCATAAAGGACCTGCAGCGCCAAATTAAGCAAGGCCAGCAGGTCTTGCCTGCTCTTCATTTTTGGCCACATCTCTACAATGGCGCCAAGTGCTTTCTTCCTATCCTCGCTGGACAAAGATCGACATTCTACCCGGTCTACTTTTTCAGATATCGCTTCTGATTTGACAGGCGCGAGTCCGGAAACGACAACCTCTTCTAGAAGAGTTTGATGCTCCTCATCGGCAGAAGGATGTATGTCGACAGGCGCATCAACCCGATCTGCTTTATGCTTACTGGAGTTGATAATCTTTTTAAGATTTTCCTTATTATTTGTTCTTTTTTTCGACATACATTGTTCTTTTTTCCCCTTCTCGGCGATTGCCATTCCCGTTACTCATTACTTCAGATCAGTTCTCTGAGACTGAATATAAGATATTACATTATAATATCTCACATTACAACTACGACCTCCGTATAAGACTATAAGATGGTAGTACTAACTTTCGAATCCATGCAACAAGGCATGTTCCCGCCAGTCTCTCATGTTGCCATAAGGTCCAGCCTACCCCCCGGAGGGGATGGCTAGCGCAGCGGGCTACACCGAGCTGCTACAGCCCGGCAAGTCTAATTCAGAACAGGAATGACAATCGTTTCAAAGGTCTCTCTGGCTTGGGCTTTGGGGTTATTGAGAGCGCCCATGCCGGTTTTCTCTCTTTTTTTGGATTTGCAAAGATACGATTTTTATCGCACCTGCGCAAATTTTCCTTCTCTCGTTTTCGTTTGCAAAAGTACAACCATCATACGCAACTTATTTGCGCCAAGGTTTGTACATTTCATACATCGCTGTAATTCTTTCCATTACAGTGTCACGGATATTGTCCGGAGAAAGCACTATGAGGTCCTCCCGGAACGATATCAGCTCCCGGATGAGCTCATAGTTCTCAATGCAATCGATAGAGAAGAAGGCGCCCCCTTCCAATGTGGGATACTGCCTACGCAGTTCGGCTTCTTTTTCATTTCGATAGTGCTTCTGCGAATCGTGGATGGGCTTGGTGTCGACATAGTCCTTCGAGTGGTCGCTGACCCAGAAAAGGATGGTCTGCACGGAGCGGTCGTCATAGAGCGACACCCCGACAATGTCCTCGAACCGCTCATTCAGATCACCTTTGTATTCCACATAGCGATGACCGGGGAGGGGGACGACGCTGTCGATACGGTCCAGCGCGAAATTCAGTATCTTGCCGGTATCCTCCGCGGCAGCAATCAAATGCCAACGGCGGTTATATTCCCTGAGCAGGTAAGGGATGAGCACTGTGTGCCGATCCTCCTCCGGAGCGGCAAATTTATGGTAATGAATTTCTATCACCTGCTTCTGTGAGATGGCGGTGAAGATTTCACCAAGAAGGTTGCTGTTCTCAAGCGGGTTCTTGGTGAAGGAGATGATTTGACGGTCGGACTTGATGTCAAGTCCGGCACGCAGCTTCTCCAGCCCTTCCATATTGGGCAGCCCGTCGAATTGGCCGAGCAGTTTCATGGCTTCACCGAGAATCTGCTTCTCTTCGTCTTTCATTTTCTGCTGGTAGATGGAGAAGGAGCGGTCACGGTATCGATAGCAGGTCTTCTTTACGGTCTTGTTCGGGTTGTTCTGACTCACGTCGTTGAAGGGATACTTCTCAATGTCGGCCATGAACGGCTCCCCTTGAATATAACTGAGGTCATACTGGATGGAACGGATACTGACCGGCTTGAAATCCTTTTCGCCTTTAATTTCCAACAGTTCCTCATTGACGAGTCGCCGGAGGTCTTCCATCGTATAATTGGCATACCGCCTGGCAAGGAGTTTGTCAAGTATCTTGTATCGCGTTTCTGCGTTTTTATTCGCTGGCATAACTATTCTTTTTTATTGTTTCCGGCTGCGAAATTACAAAAATCATACGCAACCTTTTTGCGCACAAATTCGTTTGCAAAGATACAAATCTTTTCTTGTTGGACAAAATATTCTTTAGCGGTCAGTCCTCCGGGCAATTCTCCCAGCGCTGGCGAGCGGCTTCCAGGCCTTTATGCAGTTGGCGCTGCAGCAGCTCTTTAGATGGCAGTTCGGTCATGTACTGCGCTACCTTGATGCCCGATTTGTCGAGTTGCAGCAGCTCTATCTGTTCGTCGCCGCCTTCGGTGCAGAGCAACAGACCGAGGGGCTGCTCCTCGCCAGCCTCCATCTCGTGGGCTTCGAGCCATCGCAGATACAACTCCATCTGGCCTTTGTACTGCGCCTTGAACTTTCCGAGTTTCAAATCAATGGCTATCAGACGGTGCAACCTGCGATGGTAGAAAAGCAGGTCGAGGTAGAAATCCTCGCCGTCGATAATCATACGCTTCTGCCGTTCGACGAAGGAGAATCCATTGCCCAACTCCAATATGAACTGCTCCAGATGCGCCACAAGGCTGTCCTCAAGACTCTTTTCACTATACATCCCCTTCAGTCCTGTAAACTCTAAGAAATAAGGGCTTTTGAAGACAAGATCCGGGGTGAGGACGTTGTTGTCCCGCAATTCCGTCAGTTCCTGCTTGATCAGCTCGTCAGGCTTCGTCGCGATGGCGGTGCGCTCGTACAGCATGCCGTCAATCTCCTTGCGCAATTGGCGAATTGACCATCTTTCGGAGGCTGCCAACGTCAGGTAGAATTCCCGTTGAAGGTCGTCTTTTAAGGGGATAACTTCTACAAAATGGGACCATTGTAATTGTTGCGACAGTGTCGCGACAATTTGATAGTTGGGGAAAAGACGAGCAAACTTCATCATTCTTGTGATGGAGCTTTTCTCAAATCCTTTATCACCAAACTCCATTTGCAATTGTTGCGACAGTGTCGCAACAATTTGTTTCCCGTATTCGGCGCGCTCGTTCCCAAGCACTTCACGATTGATGCGTTCGCCAATATGCCAATACATCAGCGTCAATTCTGCATTGACATTTACTGCAACCCGACTGCGTGTCTGATTGATTATCTGCCGCAAGTCGTCAACCAACGGCATAATATTGTTATTCTGTATAGTTATGCTGTCTGCCATCAGGTAATTGTTATCTGATTTTTATTTGCAAAGATACAAATCTTTTCTTGTTTGGCAAAATAATCTTTAGTGATTAACTAGGCTAACACATCAAAATAAGTGGGAAGCTTCTACGACGAAAGGGATTTGTGGCAGGTCTATTCTAACGATGCATCAGTCCGTTTCACCACCATATAAAACATCGAGTTGTATCGTGCACGATATATCCATAACAACACAGTATCTTCTCCGACTGTGGTCCGACTGCGGTCGGACCACAGTCGGACTTGAGTCGGAGATGTTACGGAGATGATACGAAGAGGTTATTGATTTATAGGTTTTTAGCACATTCTGAGCATACCATCATACCCATAACTACACTGATTTCCAATCCTTTACGTTGCTTTTTATAGTAAGAAAGTAGTGTGAGGCGGTCGGTAGGGCACAAGAAGGGAAAGGGACGGGAAAACCACAACTATATCGTTCGCGATATAGTTTTTCCCCATCTCATACAGAAGTGTTGTTCAGTGGTTAGTGTTTAGTGTTTAGTGTTTAGTGGTCAGTGTTTAGTGGTCAGTGTTTAGTGTTTAGTGTTTAGTGGTCAGTGTTTAGTGTTTAGTGGTCAGTGTTTAGTGTTTAGTGTTTAGTTTAGTAAAATTTTTTTTCTTGAATCTGGAGAAAAAGTGTACTTTTGCACCCCGGTTTTTTGAATGAAAAACAATAATGAAGAGAACGTTACTGATTATATTTGTGGTCGTTGGCATGTTGGCACTGGTTTCCAAATCGTGCAATAGGGTGCCCAAAGAGAGCACGCCAACACCTGAAGTTGTTGCCGAGACGACGGTCGACTCGGTAGCGGTGCTATGCCTGGCGGACACCTCGCGAAACCCGATCGAGGTGCTGGAGCGGCTGATGTCGCAGCCGGATTGTCCCATGCACGGGCCCGAGCACCATGTGCTGGTGGGCGCCGCTTTGCTAACGGCTTACAACAACTGCCTGCCTGACAGCGCCAAGCTGGACCTTGAGGCCGCCCTCGCCGAAATGCGGGAGCGCGGCGAGCAGGTGCCCGGCGGCGCGTGCGGATATATGGGTGCCTGCGGAGCGAGCATCAGCACCGGCATCTTCCTCTCCATCGTCACCCGCAACACCCCCCTCTCGACCGACACCTGGCGCCTCTGCAACCTTATGACCGCCAGAGCGTTGGAGCAGGTGGCTGAGAACGGCGGCCCTCGCTGCTGCAAGCGCGACTCCTACCTCTCTGTGCTGACGGCCATCGACTTCGTAAAAGAAAACCTCGGAGTGGAGATGGAGTACCCCGTAGGGGATCTGAACACCGATAATACTAAAACAGATGCCGTGAGGATGCCCAAGGTCACCTGCTCCCGCAGCCAGTTCAACGAACAATGCATCGGGGAGAAATGCCCGTTTGCCCCGAAGCCATGATGCACTACTATATCGTCGACGCCTTCACCGACCACCCTTTTGGGGGCAACACGGCCGGTGTGGTGCTGTTGGGGAACGAGACATTTCCAAATGAGTGCCTGATGCTGCAGGTGGCGGCGGAACTGCGCTATTCCGAGACGGCGTTTGTGCGGCAGCTGTCGCCGACGGAATACCATGTGCGCTACTTCACGCCGGCGGCCGAGGTGGAGCTGTGCGGCCACGCCACCGTGGCCACCTTCGCTCTGCTGCACCGCCTCGGGATGGCCTCCGGACGCTGCCTCTGCCACACACTGGCCGGCGACCTGACAATCGATGCCGGCAAGCGCGTGATGATGCAGATGGCCACGCCCCGCATCGTCGAGACAATATCAGACACAGTGGCTATCTACCATGCCTTGGGAATCGACCACCACCCCACCCTGCCCGTGCAGACAGCCTATGCCGGACTGCCAGACCTGATGATTCCGGTGTCCGATGTGGCGACCCTCAACGCGCTGCAGCCCGACATGGAGGCCGTCAGCGCCATCAGCAAAAAGCACCATGCCGTCAGCTTCCACGTCTTCGCGGTTGCCGACGACAGATACACCGCCCATGTGCGCAACTTCGCCCCACTCTACGACATCCCCGAGGAGTCGGCCACCGGCACCTCCAATGCCGCGCTGACGCACTACCTGGCCGTCAATGGCGTCATCCCCCAGCAGGGCGACTTCTCCTTCCTGCAGGGCGAGGCCATGGGGCGCCCCTCGGTGGTGGCCACCCGCCTCGCCGAGGACGGCACCGTCTATGTGGGCGGCACCGCCGCCATCGTGGCCGAAGGCAACCTATTGCTCAATAACATTTAACCATTATCAATGAAACAGTTACTTACAATTGCAATGTTTGCGGCGATGGCCATTGGCTGCAGCGGCACACATAACGGACAGGCAACGGACGACACGACACCCGCCGGCAGCGACTCGCTCTTTGAGGTCGACACCTTTACCACGCCTGGCGAAAAAGAGGTCAAGATTCACGCGTTGATGCATTCGAGCATCCGCATCGAATACGACGGCCGCGAGATAGAGATCGACCCCTGCAGCAAGCTGCGCGAGCGCACGGTGGACTACACGGCGATGCCGAAGGCCGATATCATCCTGGTCACCCACGAGCACTTCGACCACTACGACTCGGCGACCATCAGCCTGCTTATGGCCGAGAAGACACAGCTGGTGATGAACCGCCGCTGTGCGGAGATGTACGGTGCCGGCACCGCGATGCAGAACGGCGACCGCCTGCAGCTGGCCGACGACATCAGCCTCGAGGCCGTCGCGGCCTACAACACCACCGAGGGACACCTTCAGTTCCACCCCAAGGGGCGCGACAACGGCTATATCCTCAACCTCGACGGCCTGCGCATCTATATCGCCGGCGACACCGAGGATATCCCCGAAATGGCCAACCTGGGCGACATCGACATCGCCTTCCTGCCCTGCAACCAGCCTTACACCATGACCCCCGAGCAGCTCGTCCGGGCCGCCAAGATGGTCAATCCCAAGGTGTTGTTCCCATATCACTACGGCGACACCGACGTCAGCGGCATCCCTGCCCAGCTGTCAGGTATCGACGTCCGCATCCGCCACTACGAATAGTCAGCATGTATATTGCTTTTGCCCCGTTGCAGGGTTACACCGATGCCGTCTACCGGCGGGCGCACCACGAGTGTGCCGGCGGGGTGGATGAGTATTACACGCCCTTTGTGCGGATAGAGAAAGGCGCGGTTCGGGAGAAGGACCTGCGCGACACCGACCCTGCCGCCTGTGAGGGTGTGCCCACGGTGCCGCAGGTGATTGCTCGCGACGGCGACGAGTTCGCCCGTCTCTGCGACGCCCTGCAGGCGCAAGGCTGGCGGCGCATCGACCTCAACATGGGCTGTCCGTTCCCCATGCAGGTGAAGGCTGGACGCGGCAGCGGACTGCTGCAGCACCCGGAGCGCGTGGCGGAAATACAGGAAGAGATGCGGTGCCGGCCCGAGGTGCAGTTCTCGGTCAAGATGCGGCTAGGGCAGGAAAACGAAGATGAAGGGCTGACGGTGATGCCGGTCATCAACGAGATGCCGCTGGTGCATGTCACGTTGCATCCGCGCCTCGGCC
>JAEEGL011067939.1_pt1 | contig 18100 bp, 20 predicted proteins | sample 9134231 | NCBI WGS metagenome assembly JAEEGL01 (sample SAMN16246548, study PRJNA631951) | gut metagenome | biome: gut microbiome; feature: rumen; material: fiber-attached | host: Bos | place: Iran: Karaj | collected 2018-10 | reverse complement strand
TTCAACGAAAAGGTGAAGCTGATCGGAGAGCACGAGAAAACCATTCAGAATCAGACAACAGAGCTCGAGGGTCTCCGTTCTTCCAACACCGACGTTGCAGCCTTACAGCAGCAGCTCAGCGAAAAGGACGCCGCGCACGCCGCCGAGATCAATGCACTCAAGGTTGATTTTGCCGGTATCAATCACATGCGGGAGCTGGGCGCACGTGACCCGGAAATCGCATGGGAGATCGCCAAAAGGAAACTGGAAGACCCGAAGCTGAACGCCGAAGGCAAGGTCGAGGGACTTGACGACGCCGGCGACGCTGTCAAGACCGAAAAAGCATACATGTTCTTCGATGAAGGATCCGGCGGCTTAAAAGTCGACGGAGCAAAACCCGCCCAACCGGGCAACAAAGGCGGAGCGAATGAAGTTGATCTGAACAACGGTACCTATTCGCAATACATCGCCGCGCATCAAAACGATTAAGAAAGGTGAGACAAAATGGCAAAATTTGATTCCAAGGAATTCAACGGCCAGGCTTTTGGGGCATACGTTGAACGAATTCCGAACACCAAAAAGACGGAACTTGCCAAGAGTGGCGCCGTCGGCGCAAACGCACAGGCCCGTGCTGCGCTTGCAACACAGACCGGCTCGCTCTATGCGAGAATCCCGTACTATGGCCGTATTGACGGCAGCACCTCGCAGAACAACGACGGTGCGACGAACATCCAGTCCAGCAACACTTCGACATTCTCCCAGGGCTTCGTGACGGCCTCCCGCATGGACTCCTGGACCGAACGCAGCTTCTCGAAGAACATCACCGCCGGCGTTGACTTCATGGACAACGTGGCCGCGCAGATCTCCGAATACAAGCTGCAGGTCCGTCAGGCGCTTCTGCTTGCGATCCTGCAGGGCGTGTTCAGCATGGACGGCACCGCCAATACCGTGGCCGGCCGTGCAGCTGCTGCGTTCCTTGCGGCGCACGTCTACAACGTTGCCGGCATCGGTGACGGCTGCGTCGGCGCTGCCACCCTGAACACCGCAATGCAGAGAGCTTGCGGCGACAACAAGGACATCTTCAAACTGGTGCTCATGCACTCCACGGTTGCGACCAACCTGGAAAACCTGCGTCTGATCAAGTACCTGACCTACACCGACAAGGACGGCATCACCCGTGATCTTGGCCTTGGCACCTGGAATGGTCGCACGGTCCTGATCGACGACGGTATGCCCACCGTTGACGTTGATGCCGTGTATGAGCTGACCGGCGACACTGACATCGACACCAAGAAGACCTACTACACCCGCAGCGGTTCCGGCACGGACGCCAGCCCGTACACCTACACTGCGGTTGCTTCTCCGGCAAAGGCGAACATCGGTACTTATTACGAGATCACCGATGAGGCGCACGTCGAGTACAAGACCTTTGCTCTCGGCCTGAATGCCATCAACCTGGATGATATCGGCGACGACAAGCCCTACGAGATGGTGCGCGAAGCCATCATCAACGGCGGTCAGGACACCCTCATTGTCCGCGATCGTTATATCGTCGGCGTGGAAGGTCTCGACTTCATCCTGCCGGTGGCCTGCACCGCTTCCGCTACCAACGCAATGCTGGCCGACGGCAGCAACTGGGTCATCATCAACGATGGCACGACCGCGATCGATCACAAGGCGATTCCCATCGTCTGCATCATCTCCCGCGGCTAAGCAGATCGGAGGCGGACAGCATGGACGACATCTATTCGGCGGTGCTTGACCGCCTTTCGACGCTCGGCGTTGATGGCATCGGCAGCAACGACAACGCGCTGACATTTGCAATCGCTCGTGCGAGAGAGCGCATCCTGAACGACATCAATCATCAAGAAGTGCCGGAAGAACTGCGGTACACCTTCATTGACATGGCTGCGGGCACCTACCTGTATGACCTGAAGGCAATGGGGCTGCTGCAGCTTCACGAGATCGACTATGCGACAGCGCCGGCAAAGCAGATCAAAGAAGGCGACGTGCAGATCACCTTCGCGTCTGCTGCTGACGGCAGTCTGACGCCGGAGGCGCGGCTGGATCGCCTGATCCATACGCTGACGCACCCGGACCCGGCGCTTCTTGCGTCTTTCAGAAGGATGGTGTGGTGATGATCAAGAATCCGACTTTTGGTGCTGCACTCAAGAGCCTGTGGCACGACCGATGCACCGTTTCGACCATGCAAAACAGCGGAAAGGCCAACTCTGCTTTTACACAGCAGACGGAGACCGTGCTGTTTGCCAACGAGCCGTGCAGACTGAGCCACAAGACCGTCACGATTGCAACAGACATCGCAAATGCCGCTCGCACTTTTCAGCAGACGGTTCTTTTTCTGGACAGCTGGCTGAGTGTTCCGCCCGGTTCCAAGATCGTCGTCACGCATGAGGGCGTAACCAGAACCTATGAGAGCAGCGGCGTTTCTGCTGTTTTTTCGTACCATCAGGAAGTGCCGATCACTCTTCGGAGGGATTGGGCATGAATTGGGGCAGCGTTGAGTACAGCGGTTTGAAAGAATTTGCTGACAAGATCCGCGCGGTCGTTGACGAGAAAAAGGTTGACGACCTCGCGGAAGATCTGATGCGTGATGCTGCTGCGGCTCTGCTTGAGCTCGTGATTCCGCTGACGCCGACCGGCGAAAAAGCGGACCTTAACAGCGTGCTCGCCGGCGCAACCGGCGCAGAGAAAGAAAAGAAAACCGCTGCGTATGAAAGAGCCTGGGGCGGCTACGTCGGCGGCACACTCAAAAGAGGGTGGACAGCCGGCGAAGACCGCAAACCAGAAGAGCACGCGAAAACGCTGGACGTTGAGAAAGCCGGCACAGTTTTCTCGATTGTTGTGAAAAACATCGACAAAAAGGCGCTCTACGTCGAAGAAGGACACCGGCAGACGATTGGGCGCTATGTGCCGGCGATCGGCAGGCGTCTGGTCAGTCCGGCGGCGCCCGGCAGACACTTCCTCGAACAGGCTGAAATGAGCTTTCAAGCCGGCGCCGGGGAAGCCAAGATGCAGAAACGCTTTGATCAATTTATGCAGGAGATGTTCGGATGAAAGAGATCAGTCTACTTGAAATTCTGGAAGGCATCGCGTGTGCGCTGCTCTCCGGATTTCCGAACAGCCACGTCTATAAGCACCGCGTGCCGCAGGCGCTGGAAGAAGGCGATTTCACCGTCCGGCAGATTGTGGCAACACGGCCGGAACGCTTCAACGAGCGGGTCATGAATCTGACGTCCTGGGAGATTGTCTATTACGGTCGCGAGGATCCGAACGACCCCGACAGTCTGACCGACGATCTGATGAAAGCCGAACTCATCCTGAAAAACGTGCTGCATACCATCACCACACCCAGCGGCGCCGTGATCCATGCGCTGAACGATATTTCGATCACGCCGATTGAGGACCGGCTGCACATTACCGTTCGCTATCGGTGTCATGTGCTGGAGATGCGGCTTGTTCAGATGGTCGACGACCAGGGCAACCCGATGTATGACGAAGACGGCAATCCCATCGAAGTGGACGAGCGGGAGCTGCAGGACGCGATGATGGAGATCCTCGAACGCGGCGGCTGCCGGAAAGGAGAAAACGATGGCGAATAAAAACGCAAAAAAGCAGCAGGCACAAGCACCCGAAGTCGCAGCCGACGTGCTGCGCTATACGAAGGCGGACCTGCTGAATTCTAAACGATTCCGCCACCAGCGCGATCTCATCACTGCGCTGCTGGACGAAAACAAAACCTATGCGATCGAAGAGGCAGAAGCCCTCATCGGTCGTTTTTTGAAAGGACAGGTGAACTGACATGGCACATGGCGGCGGCACCTGGGTGAGCCAGAACAAGCGGCTCCCCGGTACTTATGTCAACTTTGCGTCTGCGATCCGCGCGAGCGCGACGCTTTCTGACCGTGGCATTGCTGCGGTTCCGGTTGCCCTGAGCTGGGGCCCGGTCGGTGAAGTACGCCAGATCACAAATGGCGACTTCCAGAAGAACAGCTTCAATCTGTTCGGTTTCGATTACACCGCCGACGAAATGCTCCCGCTTCGCGAGCTGTTTCTGCACGCGACAAAGGCATTCGTCTACCGCCTCGGCGGCAGCGGTCATGTGGACGAAGACACGGACGAGATCGTCAACGCGGCTGCAGCGGCTGCCTGCACCTATGCGACGGCGAAATATCCCGGCGCACGCGGCAACGACATCCGCATCACGATCACGCCGGACCCGGACAACACGCACTACTTCATCGTGCGCACCCTTGTCGGTGCCCGCGAAGTGGACAAGCAGAACGTGAACCGCTGGTGTGATCTTGCAGACAACGACTGGGTCAACTGGATCAAGAGCGTCACCGCCACCGAGACGGTTGACGAAGAGGAAGTGACGGTCATCCGTTACATTCACTTTGCTCAGACGCCGGCGCAGGGCGAAACCAGTGTGCCGGACACCGAAACCGGCAAGAACTACGTCACTCCGGCGATCCCGGCGGCCGGTATTGCCGGCATCAATCTCACCGGTGGTGCAGACGGTGAAAACAGCGCGGCTGACCATCAGGCGTTCCTCGCTGCGATTGAATCGTATGCGTTCAACACGATGTGCTGCCCGTCCACAAACAGCGGTATCATCAGCCTTTATGTGGCGAACACCAAGCGCGTGCGCGACGACCTGGGCAAGAAATACCAGCTGGTCGCGTGGCAGGCCGCTGCGGACTACGAAGGCGTCATCGGTCTTTGGTCGGAAAGCCACCACGAGACGATCACCGGCGACCTTGCGGACACCGCGCTGCTCTACTGGCTCACCGGCGCAGAGGCCGGCTGTCTGATCAAGAACACGCTCACCAACAGCAAATACGACGGTGAACTGACGGTCGACGTCTCGCTGTCGCAGTCGCAGTTGGAAGAGGCGATGGAATACGGCCGCTTCGTATTCCACAACGTGAACGGCGAAGTTCGCGTGCTGGAAGACATCAACACTTTCGTTTCGGTGACGAAGCGCAAGGACACGCTCTTCCAGATGAACCAGACAATTCGCGTTTGCGACCAGATCGCAAACGACATCGCGGTGCTGTTCAACACCATCTATCTCGGCAAAGTGCCGAACAACGCCACCGGCCGTGCGGCGCTGTGGAACGACATTTTTGTCTACCTGCAGGAGCTCGAACGCCTGGAGGCAATCCAGAACCTCAATCCCGACAACATCCTTTGTGCGGAAGGCACCGAAAAGAGAGCCGTCTACGTCATGATCGGCGGCCTCAACATCGTCAACGCGATGAGCCAGTTGTACATGGATGTCGAAATCATGTAAGGGAGGCTAACGCATTATGATGAGACGCGCTGAAATGAATCCCGGCGACGCCATTCTGGCAAAAGAAGCAGATGTGTTGGTTACCGTCGACAACATCCGTATCAAGTGGCTGACGCTGCTTGAGTTGGAAATCAACTACGACGTCAAGACAAAAGAAGTGCCTGCGGTCGGTAACACCGTCAATGGCTACAAGGTCACCGGCGTCGGTATTCCGTGGAGTGCCCGCGGTTATAAGGTCGATTCGGTGGCGCAGGACGCAGTCCAGAAATACATCGAGACCGGTGTGTTCCCGGAAATCACAATCCAGTGTACCAACGACGACCCCGCAGCTGCAGAAATCGGTCGCTCGACTGTTGTTGCGAACGGCTGCGTGTTTAACGGCAACGTGCTGCTCGCGAAAGCGGCAAGCAACGACGATTTTGTGGAGCAGAGCCTGTCCGGCTTTGCCCGCAGCGTGACGTTCCCTGAAAAGCAGAGAACGCCCGGATATATGCTTTAAGCGTGTGAAAAAAGAAAGGAGTGCATAACTTATGGCAGAAACCCTCTACGCATTTATGCGCGAAAACGTCAAGGCGGTCGGCGAAAAGCTGATTCCTGTTTCCGATCGGTTTGTCGACGAAGACGGCAACGTGGTCAACTGGAAGATCCGCGCGATCACTGCGGACATGAACCAGAAGATCCGGCGCAGCTGCGTGAAACGCACCGGCACCAACAAGGCCGGTCAGCCTGTTGAACGGCGCGACGACGATCTCTACCAGGCGAAGCTCGCAACGGCGTGCATCGTTGAGCCGAATCTTTCGGACACAAAGCTGCTGGACAGCTGGGGCGCGGACTGCGCCGAAACGCTGATCCGGCAGATGCTGCTTCCGGGCGAATTTGACGGCCTCGTGATGAAGATCATCGAGTTTTGCGGATTCAAAACCGAAGAGGAAGAGATCGAAGAAGTAAAAAACTGATCGAGGGCGGAGACGTTGAGGCGAACTGCTGCTATTATGCGCTCCACCAGCTGCACATGCTGCCGCATGAGTTCCTGTCTTTGCCCTACAAAGAGCAGATCGTCGTGCGAGCGATGATCGACAAGTATATCCAGGACAAAGAGTGGGAAAAGGCAAAAAACAAGGCATGAGGGCGGGGTGTAACAGCTCCGCCCTTTTCCTGTAGGAGGGCATTTCATGTCGAATCTATCTTCGACCTTGTCACTGAATGACCAAATGACAACGGTCCTCACCAAACTTGCGGACACGCTCGACACGTGCGTGTCTCGGTTCGATGAACTGCAGGGCCTATGCAACAATCCAATCGACGACACCTCGTTTAAACGAGCAGAATCGTCCATCTCCAGTATGGGAGATGCGGCAGACAACGCAAGTCAACAAATGAACCAGGCCGGCGACACCATGACGGACGTTGCCGGTGACGAACAAAGCCTGACTAACGAGAGCGGCAAGCTCGAAAAAGCATTGAACGACGCCGGGGACGGCGCGGAAAAGGCAAGCAGCAAGCTGTCAAAAGTAGGCAGTGTGCTGAAAACAGTTGGTCAGGCAACAGCGATCGCCACAGGTGCAGTCGTCGCAGGAGCTGCCGCTGCCGGCAAAAAGCTGTGGAGTATGGCGAACGATACCGCTCAGGCGGGCGACGAGATCGAAAAGAACGCGCAAAAGGTCGGTCTTTCGTTTGGGTCCTATCAGAAATGGAACTACGTGATGGAGCTTGCCGGCACGGAGATGTCGGCGTGCACCATCGGTCTGAAAACACTGACGAACACGTTTGACGATGCTATCAACGGCTCGTCCAGCGCAACGGAGAAATTCACGCGCCTCGGCATTTCGATGGACGACATCAAGGGGATGTCGCGTGAAGATCTCTTCGGTACGGTTGTGACTGCGCTGCAGAACGTTTCGGACGAAACCGAACGCGCAGCGCTCGCAAACGATATGTTCGGACGCTCCGGTCAAGAGCTGATCCCACTGTTCAATATGACGGAAGCCGAGCTGCAGAAGGCGATGGAAGAGTGCGACGAATACGGCATGATCATGAGCGACGAAGCCGTATCCGCGTCCGCTGCCTTCCAGGACAGTCTGACAAAGCTCGGCGGTGCAGCCGACGGTTTGAAAAACAAGATGATCGGCGGGCTGCTCCCGGGTCTCACGGAGATGATCGACGGCTTTGCCGCGCTGGTTGCCGGTGACGCGAACGCCGGCAGCATGATCGAAAACGGGCTCGGGCACGCGCTCGAGTATCTGAACAGCATGATCCCGCAGGCGGTCAGCCTGCTATCCTCGATGGTTTCTGCCGTTTTGCAGGCGGCTCCGGCTATCATCGAATCGCTGGCGACCGGACTGTTATCGGCCATCGACCAGCTTGCCCCGGTAGCCGGCGAACTGATCACAAAGCTGCTGTCGGCGATCTTCTCGCTGCTACCGCAGGTCTATTCGACCGGAATCAGCCTGATCGTGACGCTCGTTTCGAGCATTTCCTCGCAGCTGCCGCAGCTGATCCCCGCCGCCGTCGAGGCAGTGGTCACTATCGTGCAGAGCCTTGTCGATAACCTCGATCTTCTGCTCGATGCAGCGCTCCAGCTGGTATTGGCATTGGCAGACGGCATCCTCGCCGCGCTGCCGGATTTGATTTCCCGTCTCCCGGAGATCATCGTCGGGATCTGCGATTTTCTGATCGGTGCGATCCCTCAGATCATCAGCGCAGGCATGGATCTGCTCGGCTCGCTGCTCGATAATATCGGCGGCATCATCGCTGCTCTGATCCCCGCGATCCAGGCTATCATCTACGGCCTGATCAATGCACTGATTTCTCATGCGGGCGAATTCATAGGCGCAGGCTTGAAGCTGCTGGTCAGTCTGATCGGCGCACTTCCTACCGCTATCGCCCAGATCTGCGCCGCGATCCCTCAGATCGTGGTTTCGATGATCAATAATTTCCTGAGTTTTGTCGGCAGTTTCGCCGATGCAGGCTGGCAGCTGCTCAAGGGCCTGTGGAACGGCATCAAGGATGCCGGTGCATGGGTCGTCGAGCGCATCAAGGGCCTCGGTAAAACGATTCTGAACGGCATCAAGTCCATTTTCGGGATCCATTCGCCATCCACAGAAATGGCATGGGTCGGTGAGATGCTCGGCGCCGGTCTGGTGGAAGGTATGACCGCGAGCGAAACGGTTGTTTCCAAAGCGGCAAATCACCTTGCAGGGCGCGTGCTGAACGCCACCGACGGCATTGCCGGACACGTCGGCTTTGACGCTGCCGTGGAAGGTGTTACAACCAGCGTGATCGAAACGCGGGCAGCCGTTGAGCAGGAAACCAAGATGAACGACAAGGACATGGAGCTGATGCAACAGTTCGCAGAGCGCGAGGCGATCAACAAGTTCACAACTAAGAAGATCAACGTTGACTTCTCCGGTATGAACAACAACTTCCCAGACACCGAAGCCGGCCGGAACTTCATCGGCGATCTGCGTGTGATGCTGGAAGACGCACTGGACAGCGGTCCGGAAGGCGGTGAATAATCATGCCGTATCATTTTTACCTTTGCGGCGTCGAATTTCCGGTACTGCCGGCAAAATTCGTAAAAAAGGTTAAGAACAAAAACAAAACCATTGACCTGCTCAACGGGCAGACGATCAATATACCAAAAGCGCCCGGTCTGACAGACGTTCCGGTGCCTTTGTCTCTGCCGATGATCGGCGGGGCGCATACGCCGGACTATTATCTGGACAAGCTTGAAACCTTCAAGCTGAAGAAGAAGCCGACACAGGCGATTCTGACGCGCACTACGCCCGACGGCAAGCTGCTTTATGACACCAACATCAAAGTCACGATTGAAGACTACACCGAAACGGAGGCCGGTCCGGATCTTGACGTTCAGGTGGACGTGTCGCTGCGAAAGTATGTCGATTACGGCACCCAGACGATTGACGTCAAGAAGGTGACGACCGGGGGCGTAACGCAAAAGGTTGTAAAAATCACGAAGGAAAGAGAAACGCATAACAGGCCCACAGCAAAGACTCACACCATCAAGAACGGCGAAACGCTGTGGAGCATTGCCGCACTCTATCTCGGCAGCAGCAGCCGGTTCAAGGATCTTGTCAACGCGAACAAGGACAAGATCACGAACCCGAACAACGTGCCTGCCGGAACGGTGCTGACGATCCCCGAATGAGATATGACCTTTTGATTCAGCACGGCACAAAGCTGATGCAGCCCGTCACCGTGGATGGTGTGACGGTTGACTGGCAGCGCAGCGGGCAGCCGGGCAAGATGACTTTCAGTGTGATCAAAACACCGGAGCTGTCCTTCTCTGAGGGCGACGCCGTCAAGTTTTCCGTTGACGGAAAGCCGTTCTTTCAGGGCTTTATTTTTGAAAAGGACCGCACCGGACTGGAAAGCAAGAAGCTGAAGGTCACCGCATACGACCAAATCTACTACCTGACAAAAAACAAAGACACCTATAACTACCAAAACAAAACGGCGGCCGACGTGATCCGCATGATCGCCGAGGACTTCCACCTGCGGGTGGGGGTGCTGGCGCCGACGCCGTACCTGATCCGGCAGCGGCTGGAGGACAACCGGACGCTGTATGACATGATCACCACGGCTTTGAAGTTGACGCTGACATCCACCGGCGTGCTGTATGTGCTGTATGACAACGCCGGGCTGCTGACGCTGACACCGATTGAAGCCATGAAGTTGCCGCTGATCTGCAGCGCCGACACGATCGGCGATTTTTCGTATAAGACGACGATCACCCAGGACACCTACAACCGGGTCAAGCTCGTTCAGGAGAACAAGGACGCCGGTACCCGCAAGATCTTCCTGGCGCAGGACGTCGGCAAGCAGGCGCAGTGGGGCGTGCTGCAGTATTACGAGAAGCTGAACGACGACGCGAACGACGGTATGATGCGTGCGACGCAGATCCTGGCGATGAAGAACCGGAAAACGCGGACGCTCTCGCTCAAAAATGTGCTCGGCGACACCCGGGTGCGTGCCGGTTCGTCGGTTGTCTGTATGCTCGGCCTGGGCGACATGAATCTGTCCAACTACATGATGGTGGAGCAGGTAACGCACGAATTCCGCGACAACGAACACCTCATGTCGCTGGATCTGAAGGGAGGCAACGGCTTTGAGTGACGACGCAGACGTCCGCGCGATTTTTTCTGTGATTCAGAAAATTGCCGGAAACGTTTTGAAAGACGGCAAGCCGAGCGACGTATTATTCGGCACAGTGACAAACACCACACCTTTGCGGGTACGGGTCAACCAGAAGCTGGAGCTCGAAGAAAGTCAGCTGATCCTCACCAACTCCGTGCGCGATTACGAAGTCAAGCTGACCACAAAGGGCGACGACAACGAGCCAACCGTGACGACCACGCAGCCTGTGAACGACGGACACTACACCGGAACTGCGACATACGCGGGAAGCGGCGCAGATCCGACCGCCTTTATGGTGCACAACCACAGCTACAGCGGCGACAAGTGGTTCAAGGTCAACCTGGCGCTCAAAACCGGCGAAAAGGTGATCCTGCTGCGGTGCGCGGGTGCGCAGAGTTATGTTGTGCTCGACCGTGTGGAAGCGCCGAAGAAGGGAGCAATGTAACATGGCTGACTTGTATATGCTGCCGTCGACCGGCGACGACATCGGCGAAATTGAGATGGCAGAACTGCAGATGCCGGGGTATACGTGGCTCTTTGACCGCGACACGAACCGCGGGATCGGCATGGGTGACACCATCGAAGCGCTCAAGCAGACCGTTTATCACATTTTGGAAATCATGCGGTACCGCTATTGCATCTATCCGCAGCGGTACGGCTCCGAATTGGCGGACCTGATCGGTCAGCCGCAAGACTATGCGATCTCCGAGCTGAAACGCCGGATCACGGAAGCCCTGATTCAGGACGACCGGATCACGGACGTGGATAGCTGGGAATTCGAGAAAGGAAAAAGAACAGTGACGTGCAGTTTTTCAGTTCACACGATTTACGGCCCGTTTGACTGGTCCTTCCGGGTGGCATTATGACACAACAAGAGTACGAAGCGCTGATCGAGCGGTGGAAAAACGATTTCAGCGACCGAAACTATGAGGCGCTGATGACGGAAACGCTCGGTCTGATCAGCGACATCTATGACAAGCGCGACGGCAGCATGATCTATAATGCCGTAGCGGCGCTCATGTTTGAAGTGGCAATGCTCTATACCGGGGCATTGCCGTTCGTATTTAACGAAACGTTTATCGACACGGCAAGCCGCGACGGGCTGATCCGGCGCGCAAAAGACATCTCGATGGAGCCGTGGGCGGCAACGAAAGCGATCCATTATGCTGTGTTCAGCGGCGTGGAAGTGCAGAAAGACACGCGGTTCAGCTGTGAAGACCTCAACTATGTTGTCATTCCGTACCCGGACACCGGGGCGTTGACAAAAGAAGTCGCATTCGAGGAAGAGGTCGACGGGATCACCCAGACGGTGACACGCATCGCGCAGCTTGTGCAGTGCGAGACCGCCGGCACGATCAGCAACAACTACACCGGCACAATGGTGCCGATTGAGTATGTCGAAGGTCTGCAAAAAGCAGAGCTGCGGCACTGCCTTACACCGGCAGAAGACGAAGAGGACACCGAACACTTCCGCGCCCGGCTGATCGAGGCACGGCGTTCCATCGCCTTCGGCGGGAACATCGCCGACTACCGGACCAAGGTGCTGGCGCTGGAAGGTGTGGGACAATGCAAGGTTTATCCGGAGTGGAACAACGACGGTGTGACGCCAGCGCTGATCGCTGACGAAAGCGGCCAAGAAGCGGCGAGAACCGTTGTTGACGCCCTTAGTGACAGCGACGGCAAAGATTACCTCGACGCTCTTCTCGGCGCGGCAGAAGCCGGAAAACTGACCGTCGGCGGCGCTGTGCGCATCGTGGTTGCAGGCGTTGACGCGCAGCACATCACGATTGACGAAGCGCTGCGGGCGAAGCTGCAAAAAGAGATCGATCCCGTGGCCGGCGAAGGGTACGGCATCGCGCCCATCGGGCACGTTGTCAGTATTGTGAGCGCCACGGCAAAGCCGATCACAGTTGCGCTGCAGCTGCAGTTTAAGACCAGCAACCACGAGGTGCGGGCTGCTGTTGAAGAAGTGATCGACCAATACTTTGCGGCGCTCTATGCCAGATGGAGCGACGACGACGGCCTTGTAATCGCGCCGAGCATCCTTTCTGCGCGGCTGCTGGACGACGACCGGCTGGCAGCGCTGATCAAGTCGATTGATTCGGTGCAGATCGGTGACGCGGCCGCATGGGCGAACGTGACACTCGGCTGGGATGAGCTGCCGACGCGGTCTAACGTCACGATTACAGAGACCGGTACATAAGGGAGGGCGCATCTATGCAGAAATCTCTCATCCTGAGGGCGTCCATGATCACGGACGGCGCGAGCTTTGGCGGCGTGTTGAACGGCAGCGGGGACGATTACCGCACAATCAGCGCGAAGAGTTCGGTGGATGTTGGTACACTTGCATTTTCCAACGGTACACTTCGGAGTTTGAGCCGCGCGTGTGTGTTGAATTCTTTTTCGATCAAATTTGACCAGAAGGTGAGCCTGAACACGGGCGGACCGGAATTGCGCTGGGAATTTACGCCGCGTAAGATCACAAATTACAGTGTGAATGGGACGTCCATCACAGTTAAGAGCACCACTGATCTCGCGTCAAAAAGCGAATCGAAGACGAACGGCGGCGACTGGATCAACAGCCGTTCGATCACGTTGTTTTCGGGATCGGATAATTCCGTTTGCGGTACCGACACGATTCTCGGCTTTTATTTAAAAGGCGTCAATCCTGCAGTGTTCAAATATCAACTTTATATGCGGAATTTGTCCGCGACGTTCACATATACCGCAAGGTATTATGCACGATTTTACAACGAGAACGGTGCGCTTGCCAACGAACAACTGCTTGAAGCTAACGAGTACGCGTCGATCACAGAGGTGATGGAACTGCTCGAAAAGCCGGGTTATGACATCAAATGGTGGGAGATCGTCGAAGGCGAAGGAAAAGGAGAGTTCGTCGATTATCCGCGTCCGTCGGTTGATACAGACATCGGATTCAAGCCATATTATGTGCCGAAAACATATAGCATCGAAGTATATCCGCAGCGGACGGACGATCTGCCCGGTCTCTATGTGGAGAAGAAGGTCAACGGCGCGTGGAACCGGCTGACGCCGACCAGAACGCGGGACTATGTTGGCCAGGTCTATGCTTATTATTCCGGTACGTATGGCGACGTCATCCGCTTCGTCGCGGACGGCTATCGAAGCGACCAAAATCTCGTTATCTCCAAAAATCAAGGGCTTCCGGTTGATGTTGTATGCAACGGCCAGCCGATCACCGTTGACGAAAAAACAGTTGACGGCAATTATTACGTCTCGATCCAACAGGTTCAGGACGTTGCGTTCCCGATTTCGACCAGCGCCGGCACAGGCGGCACGATCACGGCGCCGCAGTCTGTACCGCGTCACGGCAGCGCGGACATCGTTGTGACGCCGGGCGTCGGGTATGAGCTGGAGACCGTCACCATCGACGACAGTACGCAGGAAGTTGACGGCACCGAACCGCTGACGATCCCGTTCACAGACGTGACGGCGATGCATAGCGTCAGCGCGACGTTTGCGAGAATCAAGATCCCGATTGACCTGAGCGGACTGCCGGACGGCATCACCGTGCAGGGTCCGAATGAAGTTGACTACGGGAGCAGCCAGACGTGGGTGTTCGGCTGCGACGGCAACCATTCGCTTTTGACAATCACCGTTGACGGTTACAACATGATGGACCCGGTGTTCAAGCAGGTGACGTCGTTCGAGGTGCCGCTGAACAACATCACAGAGTCTCGCGCCTTCTGCGGCACGCTGACCGGCGATCTGGTCACAGTTGCGATTCAGCAGACCACCGGCGGCACGGTGACGTGCGACGATCTGCCGGACGGCTCCGGCAAGTTTTTGCCAAACGTCGGTGCGCTGACGTTCCGGGCAACGCCGGATGCTTATTATAACCTCGTCGGCTGGTACAATGGCGCGGAAGGCCGGACGATCACTGTTGACGTCACCGGGAACCTCACCGTGTCGGCTGACTTCGATCCGGCGCAGATCGAGATTCAGACAACGCTTGTCTGCGAAGAAGACCTGAATTTTGTCTTTGAAAAAAGCGTTGACGGCGCATGGGTGCCGGCGTCGAGGTATGTCGATTACGGCGACACGATCCGGATTAAGCTTGCTTACCCTGACAGGCCGCCGACATCAAGAAATACTGTTTTGCTGTGGGGAGACTGGGGATATGAAACCCCGACGTTTGTTGTTGTCAGCGCGCCTGAAGAAGGCGAAGGAACAGAAAAGACAGGGACAGGAAGCGTAACTGTAACAATCGTCGGAGAAACGACAGTTGAAGCGACGGTAAAAAGACAGCTTTTCTATATGGGCGGGATTTGTGTTCCACAGTCCGGCGGCAAAATCGTTTTTTCTGTTGAACCAAATGAGGGCGGCAGACACAATGCGGAAACAGAATTAAAAGTCAGTGCCATTCCGGCACCAGGTTACTATTTTTTGTGCTGGGCAAGACACAGCGGCGAATCTTATGTTGACGAACACGGCGGCTTTTCGATTGATCAGTCGCTGGATTTTGTAGTCCCTTATTGGAAGAATGGAACTGAACGAACCTATATCGGCATTAAATATGCGCACTTCAGACAGATAGATTATGAAGTCACAACAACTGCGGATGAGGGCGGAACGGTTTCCGGCGGCGGAAAATTCCATTACGGCGATCAAACAAGCATCACCATACGCGCCAACTATGGATTCAAGATCAAGGACGTGCTGCTGGACGGTGTGAGCGTATACGAAGACGTTATGCTCACCATGCACGGCGGCACCTACGAGCTGAAAGACATTGACGCTTCGCACAGCGTTGAAGTTCAGTTCGGCCCGCGGTTCTTTTCGCACGACCGCAAGCTGCTGGACTATTACCCGCCGGTCATCAAGTCGATCCATGAGATTCAGGCGCTGATGGCGGCGCTGCAGGTGCAGGACGCCGCTATGTTTGACGCGGCGAGCTTCATCTTTGAAAACCAGTTCATCGAAACGGCAACCGCTGAGGGCGTCAGCCGGTGGGAGCGCGAGCTCGGCATTATTCCGGCACCGACCGACACGCTGCGGCAACGCAAAGAACGGCTGCGCATCAAGTGGGTACCGAAACCGCGGTTCACGATGCAGTGGCTGCGCAAGTGGCTGGAAACCGTTTGCGGGCAGGCGGTGCGCGATCCGGTGCTGACCGACTACTCGCTGCGTGTGACGCTGCCGGGCGGCGTGGACTGGATGACGATCTTCGACGATCTGAAGCGGTACAAACCGGCCAGCATCGTGCTGGATCCGCGGGTGCTGATGCCGCGCGGGCGCGAAACGCTGTATGTCGGCACGGCAACGATGATCAGCAACCACGACAGCCCGATCAAATATACCTTAGACACGAGAGGAGACTAAGCCTATGATTTTTCATCTGACGGACGCCGGCAGAGCGTTGCTGGAAGGTTCGATGGTTGACGGCCCGAACACCTACGGGGTGCGGTTCACCCGCGTGGAGCTCGGCAACGGTCCGGCGCAGGATGCTGCAGAGGCAACGGCGCTGAACAACCCGATTCTGACCGGTCTGTTCGCCACGGCGCCGGAGATCGACACCGAAAACAACTGTATCAAGATGACGACAACCGTGTCCAACGAATCGCTCAACGTCGGGTTCAACGTGACCGAGGCGGGCTATTATGCCGGCAAGCTGGTCAACGGCAGCAGCACTGTCACCGACGTGGTGCTGTTTGCCATCGGCAACGAACCGGCGGGCGAAGCATTCAGAATCCCGAGCAAAGCCGAGTATGTGACCTCGTTCGATTTTGAGTTTGATCTCTACGTTTCGGACGTGGACAACATCAACGCGATTCTGAACGAGAATGCGTCCTATGCGTCCGCGGAAGATTTCAGCAAGCATCTGAACGACTTCGGCAATCCGCACAACGTGAACAAAGCGCAGGTGGGCCTAAACAATGTGCCGAACGTGACGACCAACGACCAGACACCGACGTTCACGGAAGCTGACGTTCTGGCGCTGCTCAACGGCGCAGAAGAGGACGGCGACACGCTGGCCGAGCTGCTCAGTAAGCTTGCCAAAGGGCAGCACGAATTCATCGATCACAAAGCGAACACGAACAATCCGCACAAGATCACGGCCAAAGGGATCGGCGCATCTGAAGCTGGTCACACGCACGACACAAAGGACGTTGCGAGCGGCGTGTTCAAGATTGAGCACGGCGGTACCGGGATGAACTACGGCGCCAAAGCGACGATGGAAGTCGACAAAGAAGGCAGAAGCATCGGCTGCTGGGGCTATTACGAAGCGCCCGGCGGCTTTTTGATTCAGATTGGACGGCTCGAACGGAAGAAGGGCGACACCGAATGCACGGTGAATCTTGCAAGGTCTTATAAGGACGGCAGATATATCGTTGTGTTCCCGTCGGAATCCGGCTCCTGGAGCAGTGTGATCAAAGAAGAGCCGGACTGGTATCCTCCGCAACAGTACAGCGATCACTTCGTTATGAAAAGCAACCACATCGGATCAACGCACGTTGCGACGTGGGTGACGTTTGGCTTTGTATAAGAAAACGGAGGGAAACCAATGAATAAAGATCTTTATGAAGCAATCCAGAATCAGACATGGCCGCAGCGGATCGTTACGGCTATTTTTTATCCGGTGTTAAACCTCATGGCGATGTATGCGGCGGTGCTGTTCTTCGGCCTTGCCGCCGATGCGCTGAGTATGCAGGACAGGAAGGAGTTTTAAAATGGCAATCCAGACAGTACAGGCCATCATTAACGGCCAGACAGTCAATCTTACGCTTAACGCCTCTACCGGCAAATATGAGGCGACTGTGACGGCGCCGAGCGCGTCGTCTTATCCGCAGAGCGGTCACTATTACCCGGTGACGATCAAGGCGACGGACACCGCCAGCAACATCACCACGGCAGACGACACCCACGCCACACTCGGCAGCAGCCTGCGTCTGTTTGTCAAAGAGCAGATCAAGCCGACGATCGTGTTTCTTGCGCCGACCAGCGGCGCCCACATCATCAACGCGACGCCGACGATCACCTTCAAGCTGCTGGATAACGGCAGCCAGGCGAGCGGCTTTTCCGGCATCGACACGAGCACCTGCGTGGTCAAGATCAACGGCACCGCCGTGTCCGGCGCGACGTTCAGCCCGATCACCGGCGGCTATGAGGGCAGCCTGACGCCCAGCGCCGCAATTCCGGACGGCACCTGCACCGTGACGGTTGACGTGGACGACTTCGACGGCAACCACGCCGACACCGCGTCCATCACGTTCACGATCGACACCGTGGCGCCGACGCTGACACTGAGCAGCCCGACCGACGGTCTGGAAACCAACCAGAGCACCGTGGACGTGATCGGTGCGACCTCCGACGCGACCAGCACGCCGGTGACGATCACGATCACGAACAACGGCACCGATCAGGGCACCGTGACGGTTGGTCAGAACGGCGAATTCAGCAAGACGATCACGCTGGCGCAGCAGAGCACCAACACCATTGTGGTGACGGCGACCGACGCCGCCGGCAAGACCACTTTGGTCACACGCACCGTTGTGCATAACGCGGTCGGGCCGAAGATCAAGAGCGTGGCCATCACGCCGAACCCGGTCAACGCCGGTCAGACCTACACCATCACCGTGGAGGTCGAATAATGGACGGTTCGCAGGTCGT
>JAEEGL010431561.1_pt1 | contig 18100 bp, 13 predicted proteins | sample 9134231 | NCBI WGS metagenome assembly JAEEGL01 (sample SAMN16246548, study PRJNA631951) | gut metagenome | biome: gut microbiome; feature: rumen; material: fiber-attached | host: Bos | place: Iran: Karaj | collected 2018-10 | reverse complement strand
TGGTCATTGATCGTAGCCTTAACAAAAGTATATCCATTTATAATAGGAGCTACATCCTTAGGCAGGATGTTGTAATATAAATCACTTGTTGTTCCCATCTCAACCTTACGGATGGTATTTCCTGTAGTGATTTCATTGCCATTGATGTCATATACGCCTGCATTAAAAGAAACTTTTGCAGCCTTCTCATGGAAATACAAAGTTACAGCGTAGATTGAGAAATGCTCTGCATCAAAAGTGATTGAAGTACCTTTCTCAACAACATCTGAAACAGATTCAGCCTCAGTGAGCGCATCGTTTACATGATAAACTTCCATTGAAATATCACTTGGAGCTGCCTCAACAACCTGTGAGAATCTTACTTCAACTGTATCGTTATCCTCGGGATTGTAATTCTTGCCGGTCTCTTTGGATACGATGTTGATGTCATAAGAATATGTCTTCTTAACTGTGAACTCTTCTCCAAGTTCTCCGTCAATGAGGTCCTGAATCTGCTCTTCGTCATCAGATTCAACCTTCTCAACCTTAAGCTCTGCATCGGCGGGAATAACGCCGGGCTCAGCATAAAGAGAGATCTTGATTCCGTCTATTTCAACAGCTTCTCTGAACTCTTTCTCAACAACCTCTTTCTCTTTCTTGGCGTCCTTTTTATCGGAGTCTTTATCCTCAGCGTCTTTAGCCTCGGCATCTTCAACAGCCTCAGCGTCTTCTTCAGCTTCGGGATCTAAAGCTTCTTCGCCTTCACCTTCAGCATCTTCTTCCTCTTCGTCATCTTCAGCATCGGCATCCTCTTCCCCATCTGCCTTTGCTTCTTCTACAGCCGGTTCAGCGTTTTCTTCGGCTATAGTTTCACCTTCTCCGACAGTAATATCCTGTTCTGCTACTGTCTCAGGCTCATCTTCTTCAGGAAGTTCTGCGCCATCGTTATCTTCTGCTTCGTCGTCTGTACTCTCGAATACGACTGAGGGAACAATGCCCTCTTCCATAGCTTCTTCACTGGATAAAGCATATGATCTGGTGCTTGTAAGATCACTGCCAAAGGTTGTGATCACCAGTGCAAAAGCAAGAAGAAACGATAAAAACCTGTTACACTTCTTCATGGAATTTTCCTCCTCTATTAATTATAAAAATTCTATTAATATACACTGAATATATTAATATAACGCCAATCATACGAGCCATCATATTTAGCTCTTTTTTTGTCAGTTTTCCTAAAAAAAAAAACAGCAGTTTACTGGGCTCAAACGATTTCGCAAGTCCAGGAAACTACTGTTTTTAAACCAGTTTCTTTATGTGGGGTTAATTTTTGCTTAACAAACTTTTAAGATTTAAGTATGCGGAGCTTTTTCAGGAGTGAAACAATACCTGCTCCCTTTGGAAATCTCCTGATATCCTCTTCCGATGCTCCGCCCGACCTTATCAGCACCACAAAATACACAAAAACCGCGACAAATACGGCAATCATCGTCGAAAACAGATTCACAAAGTACTCGCTTCCCACAAACTGCTTAAAAAGGAGTGAAAAGATCCAATGTACGCCGTAGGCTGCACCGCCCATCACTGCTGAAGCGATCACAGGAAAGAGATAGGTCTTTTTCAGATCATTTTTAATAGGAAGATTCCTCTTCATAACAAAGTTATTCAAAAGACACATCATAAAGGAATAAATGATAGTCACTATGCAAAGTGCCACATGTCCCATATCTGTGTAGATCAGCAGTGCGACCAGCGCGGCACTCTGTATGATCAGAGCAAGAACTGCGTTAAGCACCGGGGCATTGACCTTTCCTATTCCCTGAAGTACTGCATTTGTCACCGTTGAAAGTGAATAGAATACAACAGTGATTGAAAGTATCATCAGAAGCAATGCTGCCTCATCAAGTGATCTCCTCTGAGGGAACAGAATCATCATTACGGGCTTTGCCAGCGCAAAAAGACCTACCGCACAGGGAATTGAGATCATGAGGATGACCCTCGTCACTCTTGATACGGTTGTGCCTGCCTCATCCACATCTCCTCTTGAAAAACTGGTAGACACCTCAGGAATCATGGCTGAAGCCGCAGCAGATGCCAGCGCTATGGGAAGGTTCGTGATCACCATTGCCTTTCTGGAAAAAATACCGTACTGATAGGCAATAGAGCTCTCATCCATATTTCTCACGTGCATGAGAATTCTGCTGAACAATGTGGAATTAAGCGATGTGGATAGATTATAGATAAAGGTACTTAATATAAAAGGCGTAACGATCATAAAGATGAGCTTGTAGATCTCTCTCCTTGGCATTTCAGGATGAGTGTCTTTTTTGACTCTCTGCCTGATCACAGATCTGTTGTAGTTGTAAATCAGGTACATAAAGATAAGAGCTATCAGAACACCGGATCCTGTTCCCAAGGCACTGCCTATAGCTCCGTAGACAGCTCTTTTTGTAGGATCTGCTTCTCCTGCCATACGAGTGAGAACAAGTGCTCCACCGATACTAACAATTGCATTGAATACCTGCTCTATGAGCTGTGAAATCGAAGTGGGAACCATGGTCCTGTGGGCCTGAAAATAGCCTCTTAGAACGCCCAGAAAACCAAAGAGAAAAATTGTAGGCGCAAAGAATCTTAGGACTGTGGCGCTTCTTCCGGCCACAAGGATATCTGCTCCGAAGAACAGAACAAGACTTCCCACAGCTCCTACAACTGCAACATAGTTAAGCGCACACCGGAAGATCCTGTGTGCGTTTTTATACTCCTGCACTGCCAGCTTCCCCGAAATAATCTTGGACATTGCCGAGGGAATACTGTAGGAAGATATTAAAAGAACTATCGTATAGATGGCGTACGCAGCACCATAATAGCCATTACCTTCGTCACCGATAATGGCTGCCAGCGGACTACCATAAAGAAGGCCGATAATTCTTGATATTATGCCTGCAATAGCAAGAATACCGGCCTGCACAAATAGTCCCTTTTTGGAATTATCCAGGTTTGCGCTCTTCTCCATCTTGATTTATAAGTAAGTTTTATGGCCTAAGCCAGTCGTACATCTCCTGATATTTTTCTGCGGATACCTTCCATGAGAAGTCAACTGCCATAGCTCTGTCGATCATCTTGTTCCACTCGCGCTTCTGGTCGTAGTAAACATGCTCAGCCTCGCGGATGGTCCCAAGCATCTCATGAGCGTTGTAGTTAAGGAAGCCAAAGCCTGTTCCCGTGCTCTCAAACTTGTTGTAGGGCTCTACGGTATCGATAAGGCCTCCGGTCTGTCTCACGATCGGTATTGTACCATATCTTAACGCCATCAGCTGAGAAAGTCCACAGGGTTCAAACAGTGAAGGCATCAGGAATACGTCTGAAGCCGCATAGATCTTGTGGCTCATAGGCTCTGAGTAGTAGATATTAGCAGATACCTTGTCGTTGTACTTCCAGTCGAAGTGACGGAAGGAATTCTCATACTGCTCTGCTCCTGTTCCCAGAACTACCAGCTGGATAGCATCCTGGCACAGCTCATCGAGAACATAGTTTATAAGATCAAAGCCCTTCTGGTCGGTAAGTCTTGATACGATACCGATCATCATCATCTTCTCGTCTTCCTTGAGTCCCAGTTCCTTCTGAAGGGCCTTCTTGTTCTTGATCTTTTCCTTGCGGAAGTTGATCGCATTGTATTTATAAGGAATATACTGATCGGTCTCGGGATTGAACTCATCGTAATCGATGCCGTTTACGATACCGCGAAGATCGTTCTCCCTTGCACGAAGAAGTCCATCAAGTCCCTCTCCGTAAAACTCTGTCTTGATCTCTTCTGCATAGGCCTTACTAACAGTTGTAATAGCGTCAGCATAAACGATACCACCCTTCAAAAGGTTGGCGTCCTTATAAAGCCCCAGCTTATCCGGTGTGAAGAAATAATCCGGAAGGCCGGTGATATCCTGAACCTTCTTGATGTCCCACTTGCCCTGGAACTTCAGGTTGTGGATCGTCATAATGGCCTTGATTCCTCTGTAGAATTCACTTCCCTGGAAGCGCTCCTTGAGATATACAGGGATTAGACCTGTCTGCCAGTCGTGACAGTGAATGATGTCAGGTCTGAAATCCAGTACAGGAAGTACTGACAAAGCAGCCTTTGAGAAGAAAGCAAACTTTTCGATCTCAAAGATTGTATCGTCGCTATAGGGCTTCATGCCATTAAAATAGAATTCATTGTCGATGAAGTAATACTGAATTCCGTCTACAACAGCCCTGAAAATTCCCACATACTCGTTCTTCCAGTGGAAATCCATGTAGAAGTTGGAGACATACTCCATCTTGTCCTTCATCTGCTGATTGATACACTTGTAGAGAGGAAGGATAACGCGAACGTCGAAATATCTCTTGTCAATATTCTTGGGAAGAGAACCAACAACGTCAGCAAGTCCTCCTGTCTTGATAAAAGGTACACCTTCTGAAGCTACAAACAGGATCTTTTTCATTGAACAGTCATCTCCTTACTTTTTTGGCGATACAACTTAGTTCTAGTATATAGTTTACTTTATTTATTCCTAAGTGACAACAAGACAGGAGGAAGTTAACAATAAATCGTTTTCAGTTATTTATTATTTCGAATTACTTTATTTTTAATTTATAAACCGTACATATTTTGTCCAAATTTAGAAAGTAATATATTAACATATCAGAAGTAATGAACTTCTGACTCCCCCAACAAAACTTTTTTCATACCGGGTCGATCGGCTCCCCACTGATCGACCCCTCCTCCCAAAAACATGACACCCGAAAGGGTGCTTTTTTTATGCCCGGAAGGATTTCCTGTAAAGAACTTATGCGGGGATCTGAGTCTCTTCGCTCTCTTCCTTCGCCTTGGGTTCTTCTTCCGTCAGGACTGCATCAGTCTTCCTGGGACCTCTTACCCCGAAACTTCCGTTATAGCGAAGTTCCTTCAGAATCTTTTTAACATTCTTAAGCTCCTTGCTGATATCTGAAGCTGATGCGCAGACAACTGTGGGAACGCCGCTGCTGCTCATCTCGACTTTGAGTCCGGCTTCCTTGAGCGCCTTTACGGCCTTTTGCTTGTCTGTTGTGCTTATCTGTTCCAGTTCTTTTTCATTCTTATTCATAGATATTGTGCCTTTCTATATTGATAAACACAATATAACACACTTTTTTGCAAATTTCAAACGTCTGTTCTCACAATTTGCACAAAAATTCAAACGTTTTTTCGTACAGAATTATTTGTAAAAAAATGTTTGAAATAATGTTAAGTTTTTTATTTATATACCGATATATATTTTGAGAATGAAAATTCTCACTCCCCCAACAAAACTTTTTTCATACCGGGGCTGTTAACTCCCCATTAACAGCCCTCCTCCCAAAAACTTGTGAAAACGCACAAAAAGAGAAGGCGAACCCCATCGCCTTCTTTTTTTTGACTGTTTTAAGTTTATCTGTTTACCGTATAGGCCTTTACAAAGAAGTCCTTGTCGGTCTGCTTAACCATCGAAGCGCCATCGTCAGCTATGTAGTAGCTCATGCCGCTCGCCTTGTAATTGTTGTGTATGTTTCCTGTCAGGTTCTGCCACTCATCATAGTTGGCGTCTCCAATCATATCCTCGGCTTCCTCATAAACGAGGCGTCCCTCGGTGACAGGCTTGATCAGGACAAAAAACTTATCTCCCTTGCTGAGATCTATCTCATCATCCAGTTCAAACGTATGATATCCTCCGCTGATAGACGAGATCTTCTGTTTTACCGTGGGTTCATCATCGGTTGTAAAGGCAACCTTCCCGTCCTCTTCATCCGGATTCAGATATACTTCAAGCTCATACTGCTGATAGAGGTCAAGGCTCATAAAGCCCACAGCTTTCAGTGTCTCATTGCCTGCAGCTTCGTACATTACACCGTACGGATTGGAAGACTCTGAAAGCGCTCTTACATTATTCAGTGCGTCATCCAGAGTGCTTACAAGATTTGTATAAAAACCTGCAACCTGGTAGTTATTGTCGTACCAGTTATCATCCCCTGGTGCAGCCACATCATAGCCTGCTGCATTGCTTATAGCTGTAGTCTCATCATAATAGGACAGATAGAAGCAGCCGTTCTCTCCCGTTCCCGGTCCCCAGCTGTTCTTGCAGATCCATGCGCCATCTCCCTTAGGTGTGATCTTGAAATTAGAAGCGCTGTAGTCGTCATCCCAACCAATTATCAGAACCTCGTGATCCGCAGTCTTGACAGGCTCCCCGTCAAAAGCTGAATACATGGTGCTGCTGTGATTCTTAAAGAATTTGCTGTCTGCGCAGATACCTACCGTTGCTGCGCCATGCTCCATGATCATCTGCTTGATCAGAGTGTTGTTGCCATAATTACCGGGCATCTGATTTACTGCCTGTACATGGTAACTGCTTGCAAAGCCATCGGAAGGCAGGTCTGCATTATCCGAAAACAGATAGGAAGCTCCATAAATGCTCTTGAAAGCGTCCGTACCTTCTTCCTCAACAGGGCCTTTCCATGCAGTAAGAAGGCTGATGCAGTAGTCCGTAACACCTCCGCTTGCAATATAGCCTGTATCGTAGTCAAATACCCAGGCTCCGACTTCATCATCCCTGTTTACAAGTTCCCTGTAGTCATCGTCAATGAAGCCGCCAAGAGACCCGGTCGCCTTGTGAAGATTGTAATACGCCAGATGTTTCTCCGACAGATCAATATCGTCAGGCGTCATATCACTGTGATGCTTAAGAATGTCGCTCTCCACAGCTCCCATGCAGGCATAGGCCCAGCACAGGTAGGAATATCCCTGATCCTCGACGGGAGTCACATAGCTCTTTCCCTCCACATCACGGGAGTCATATTTTGCCGGTATGTCTTTTGCGGAAAAAGAACTAATATCAACGGGAATAACGTCCTCAAAATCGGCGTTTCCGTAAAATGATCCGATATCCCCGTCCCCTATGGTCACTGCTTCAGGAATGAGCACCTTCTGAACCTGCTGAACAGAATCGGTCACAGGGCTGTTGACATCTCCCTCCACGACGGTCTCTCCTATGCTGTTCTCGGATCGTGCTCTGTCTGCATCCTCCTGTTTTGCGGAAGTTCCGGTCTCATCTCCCACCATTGCCTCAAGATCCTTATCGGCGTCAAACTCCTGTGAAGTTCCGTCATCATCCCTTCTTGAGGAATTTCCGGCTTTGTTCATCGGCTTTAACACAAAGAGAAAGACACATGCCAAAATGACCGCAATCACCGCAACTATTGCAATAACAATCGCCTTCGTATTCTTTTTCACTTCACACCCCTCATTTAAATACAACTGTTGTATTGAAAGATCCAAAAATCGACTGTGACATGTCCTTTGCGAAAGACTCATAGTCCATAAAGTGGACGCCCTTGTTCCAGCCGTCGATAATCCTCAGCATGGGATACAGCTTATCTCCCACACGCCAGATGCTGTAGCCGCAGACCACAATAGTGTGGTCCCTGTAAAAACCTCTGGCTATATTCATTATTACAGGCCGTCCCGCCGAGATTTCTTTTGCCACATGCTTCTCAAAGCTCCAGATGTAAACGCCGCGGCACTTTGCCTTTATCCCGTACTCCTTGAATGCCTCTTTTGTGATACCTGCAATGAAAAGAGGTATCGTACCCCGTTTGTCGGTATATCCGTAGGCCGAAGCGATCTCCTCGACCTTTTTGTATATCTCATGAATATCCTCAGGTATTGAAGTAAGTTCCATGGTGGTTCTGTAGTAGTCAAGCAGCCTCGTCACTGCAACGACAGAGCAGTTTCTGGTGCGCCTTCCGCTGATCTCTTCCATTGACATGGAGTTCATCAGGATAGACCTTCCGCGCTTTACCATCACTCCCTTATCCCCATATTTTTCAAAGAGATACTTCGGTATGTTCTTGATACCGCCATAGGGCTTTGTCATTAACGCCTCTCCTTTTACTTAATGGGCAGGATCTCATCGTAGACAACAACATAATCCTCGTCGTAGTTGCCTTTGATCTCGTAGCATACGATATCATCCACATCCGAGAACGCGTACGAAAACCAATCGACGTCTTCAGCAACCAGGCTTGGCTCTTCTGAACCGTCACCCACTGAGTAGAGTTTATCATCACTAATATAATAACACTTTCCATCCAGAGGATTCCACTGCATCTCATAAGATGGTTTGTAATCATCCCCGGTGACTTTCACATAATCCTGGCCGTCCTTGCTGTAGAAGATGGCCTTGCCCGTATAAGAGGCAATCCACATCTCGGATGTTTCTGCATTGGCGACAAAACCACTTACCGCATTCTGTGAGCTGTCCCATACAAGCTCAGAGGTTTCTGTCTCTCCGTCATAGTAACCCCTGTATACGCTTCCGTCCTTCTGATACAGGTACTCAGGGCCCTTATCTCCAAAAGTCACATAGGCATTATAAGACTTGACATTGTCTCCTCCCAGCTTGTACATAACAGGAGTCTCGCCCTTCAGGCAATAATAGCTCGAGTAATCATCAATCGTAAGAACGTCCGCAAAGGTGTCCGTGTCCAGAATAAACCGCTCAAATCCGCATCGCGTCTCCATGTAGCTGACGTTATATATCTTGTAGTTGTAATAGGAATGGTTCCACACCTCAACAGCTGACTTGTCCCCGGCCCTGTAGTACTTGATCTTGCCGGGCTCCTCAAACAGGATCTGTGTGCAGTCCCTGTCAAAGTAAGCAGCATGAATGTATTCCTTGCTGATCTTGGTCTTCATCCCATTGTGCACACAGTAGACTCCGTCATTTGCATCAAAGGACTCGTAAAAGACAATCTGGCCGTCGTTTGAAACAGTAAGGGGCGAAACTCTTGTGCCGGTATCGAGGAGCTTTGGTTCCTCGCCTAATCTGCAACTATACAGCATCTTTATAGCGTCGTATTTGAAATAAGCCACAGTCTGTCCATCCGGAGAGATTGCCGCCTCAGAGATATTGCTCTCGCCGACCTTAGTGCTCTTTTTGGCAGCCACATCATAGATATAGACTTCATAAGGAACTCCGGCAACCTCTTTTGTATAGTAGAAGTAACCGCCTTCGTAGCACATGCCTGTGCCTCTCACCTCATCTTCTATCTTCGTCATATTGAGATCAGCATCGAGATAAAAGAGCTCCTTATCATTGATCACAACAGCCTCGGAGCCATCCACATTCATGGATAAAAAGAGGTTGTATCGTTCAACCTCATGGAAATCCTTCAGTATCTTGCCATTTGTATTAAAAATATAGGATCCTGCCACATGGATCTTCGGTCCCTCGTAGTTTCTGGTTCCCTGAGCCTTGTAGGTATAAGGCTCATCCAGTTTTTTCTTCAATGCAGCCGACAGCGAAAAGCTTTCATCGTCATCGTCATCGTCATCGTCATCATCGTCTTCCTTTTCCTCTTTTTCGGCCTTCTTTTCCTCTTCTTTCAGCCGCTGCCTTTCTTCCTTGCGCGCAAGCTTCTCCTGCTTTTTCCGCTCTCGTTCAGCCTGTCTCTGCTCCCGGATGGCCTCAATGTCTATACCCAGCTGGTCCTGCGCAACTTCGTTGAACTTGCTGTCCACATCGGGTCTTAACTTTGTTATAAACTTGTAGCCTGCAAAGATCGATACAAATACAAGCAGAATGATGAAAAGAGCTATCAGCGCTCCGTTTCTCTTGTTGTTATTCCCCATTTCTCACACTCCCTTAATTTCAATATCAAACTTTAGTATTATACAACAGCAGCGCAGGCATTGTCAGCCAATTCTTTTCCCTCACCTGCACTGCATAAATATAGACAAACAGTGTTTACTTTTCCGGTTTAAAGTGATATAGTAAACAACATCTGTAAAAGAACTTTTGGAGGAAAAGAAATGTCTTTTGAATATATACAGAAACTCCCTACCCCCGAGGAAATAAGATCTGAATTCCCGCTTGGCAAAGAGCTTACAGAACTCAAGAAAAGCCGTGATGCGATGATCACCGACGTATTCACAGGAAAGAGCGACAAGTTCCTTGTAGTAGTAGGCCCCTGCTCTGCAGACAACGAAGATGCTGTCTGCGACTACGTCTCCCGCCTCGGCAAACTGAATGAAAGAGTTAAGGACAGGCTTATCCTGATTCCAAGAATATATACCAATAAGCCCAGAACCACAGGTGATGGCTACAAGGGAATCACATCCCAGCCCGATCCCGAGGGTAAAACCGACTTCAGAGCCGGTCTCATAGCCATGAGACACATGCAGATCAAGGCCATCGAGGAGTCAGGCCTCACCGCAGCAGACGAGATGCTCTATCCCGAGAACTGGGGATATGTAGCGGACATTCTCTCCTACGTCGCAATAGGCGCCCGCTCCGTTGAGGACCAGGAGCACAGGATGACAGCCAGCGGCTTTGACGTTCCCGCAGGAATGAAGAATCCCACCAGCGGAACCTTCTCAGTTATGCTGAACTCAGTATATGCTGCCCAGCAGCCCCACACCTTTGTCTACAGGGGATACGAAGTTAAGACCAACGGCAATCCTCTCTCCCACTGCGTTTTGAGAGGTTCCAGCAACAAGCACGGACAGTCGCTTCCCAACTATCACTATGAGGATTTAAGTCTTCTGCTTAAGCTCTACGAGCAGCGCGAGATTGTGAACCCTGCAGCCATCATCGACGCCAATCACAACAACTCCGGCAAGCAGTTCAAGGAGCAGATCCGTATAGTAAAAGAGGTCCTTCACTCAAGATCTTACAATCCTGACATAAAGAACCTCGTTAAGGGCGTTATGATCGAAAGCTATATCGAAGAGGGCTGCCAGAAGATCGGTGAGGGCGTTTACGGAAAGTCCATCACTGATCCCTGCCTTGGCTGGGATGACACAGAGCGCCTCCTTCTTGAGATCGCAGAAATAGTTTAATTCCGGATCCTGGCCCATCCGTATGGGTCTCTGGATCTGTCATCTTTCTTTATATATCTTGAAATTGTATTACTTCCGGAATAACCCATAAGTTCCTGCACTGAGGCAGCATCTGCCCCATTGTCCACAAGGTGTACAGCAAAGGAATGCCTCAGTGTAAAGGGAGTTATGTCTGATTTCACCCCCGCTTTAAGTACATAGTTCTTTATCAGCTTCCACAGGCCCTGCCTGCTCATGGGAGTTCCACTGCAGTTCAAAAAAACTGTTCCGTCATCTTCATTGTTCCCAAGCAGAGCGCTCCTTGCTTCTGACAGGTATGAGAGCATGGCCTCTTTCGCCTTCTTTCCGTAGGGAATAAGCCTTACTCTGGCATCCCCCTTCCCCTCCAGTCTTATGCATGAAAGTCCAAGATCCACGTTGCCAAGATTAAGACTAATTACTTCCGAGGTCTTCAGGCCCGTGGCGTACATAAGCTCAAGGATTGCTTTATCTCTGAGTCCCTTGGGGTCCTTACCAAAATCCTGTGACAGAAGATTTTCTATCTCAACCGCGGTAAGCACTCTCGGATCCTTCTTTTCTATCTTAGGGCTCTTGATGCTCTCTGCCGGATTCTCAGCTATATTTCCGTTCTCCAACATATATCTGAAGAAAGCCTTGATTGAGGTGTTGTGCCTTGTTATGGATGAAGGTGCAAAATTTTCTTCTGTAAGAGATGCTTCATAGTCCTGAAGACTGTCAACTGTTACATCTCCTGCGTCCGTGATTCCTCTCTCAGACATATATTCGGCCATCCTTCCGATATCACGACGATAGGAAACAATCGTGTTGTTGGAAGTATGCTTCACTTTTTCAAGATATTCCGTAAATTCCTGTATCTGGTCCTGTATCATAACTTGATCATTCTTCGTTCATAATTTCGGAAAGCTTCTCATATATTGGTAGTGAATCAAAGGTCGAGAAGTAATCTCTTGCTGTCTCAGCCCGCCTTATGAGCTCAACGCTTCCGTCCTTTTTGAGTAGAAGCTCGGCACTCTTTAACTTGCCGTTGTAATTATATCCCATTGCATAGCCGTGAGCACCTGTATCGTGGATAAAGAGATAATCTCCCATCTCTATCTCGGGCAGATTTCTCTCGATTGCAAACTTATCGTTGTTCTCACAAAGAGATCCTGTCACATCATATACGTGGTCAAGGGGTTTGTCTTCTTTGCCCAGAACAGTGATGTGGTGATATGCGCCGTACATGGCAGGTCTCATGAGATCAACTGCGCAGGCGTCAACTCCTATGTACTCCTTGTAGATATGTTTCTCGTGAATAGCCTTGGTGACAAGCGCACCGTAAGGTCCCATCATGAATCTTCCCATCTCTGTGAAGATAGAAACATCGCCCATTCCTGCAGGAACAAGGATCTCATCGAACTTCTCGTGAACGCCCTTTCCGATAACGGAGATATCATTGCCGGGCTGATCGGGCTTGTAGGGAATTCCCACGCCGCCCGAAAGATTGATGAATTCGATCTCGCATCCTGTCTCCTTCTGTAGCTCAACAGCGAGCTCAAAGAGCTGTCCCGCCAGAACCGGATAATACTCGTTGGTAACAGTGTTGCTGGCAAGGAATGCGTGGATACCGAATTTCTTAGCGCCTTTTGACTTCAGGATCTTAAACGCCTCAAAGAGCTGGTCCTTAGTCATTCCGTACTTGGAATCTCCCGGGTTATCCATGATTCCGTTGCTCATGGTGAATACTCCGCCGGGATTATATCTGCAGGAGATGGTCTCAGGGATCTTGCCGATGGCCTCCTCCAGGAAATCTATGTGGGTTATATCATCGAGATTTATGATAGCGCCAAGCTTGTCAGCATAGACATATTCTTCAGCAGGCGTATCATTTGAAGAAAACATGATATCTGAGCCCTCTGCCCCAATGGATTTTGAGAGCATCAGCTCTGTCTTTGATGAACAGTCAAATCCGCATCCACAGTTCTTAAGAACCTCCATAAGTCTGGGATTGGGTGTTGCCTTAACCGCGAAATACTCCTTGAATCCCTTGTTCCACGAAAAAGCATCATGTACTGCCTTTGCGTTATTTATCATCCCCTCCTCGTCATAGATATGAAAGGGAGTGGGAAAACTCTTTACAATCTCTTCAACCTGCTGTTTAGTAACAAAAGCTTTTTTCATAAACTCCTCCTGCCATTACACTTATGATAGACATATTCCACACTTTAACATGGTAATGTATCAAAGTCAAGTCAAATGTTCTCAATCTGCCAGTCTATCGGCTCAATTCCCTTTGATTTCAGGAACTCGTTGCACTGGCTGAAATGCTTGCATCCAAAGAATCCCCTGTAGGCCGACAGCGGGCTCGGATGCGGCGCTGTAAGAATCAGGTGCCTGGGATTATCGAGCATTGGTTTCTTCATTTGTGCCGGTCTTCCCCATAGCATATAGACCACAGGCCTGTCCTGTGCGTTAACAGCTCTTATTATGGCATCCGTAAACTGTTCCCAGCCCTTTCCCTGATGGGAATTTGCTGCATGTGCTCTTACTGTCAGGACTGTATTTAAAAGAAGCACTCCCTGATCCGCCCATTTCTTGAGATAACCGTTGTTTGGAATATAGCAGCCCAGATCATCCTGAAGTTCTTTGTAGATATTCTGCAGTGACGGCGGCGTGTCAGCCTTTCCAGGAAGCACAGAAAAAGAAAGCCCGTGGGCCTGCCCGGGCTCATGATATGGATCCTGTCCAAGTATCAGCACTTTCACCTTGTCCAAAGGCGTAAAGTGCAGTGCATTAAAGATATCTTCCGAAGGCGGATATATCACCTTCGTTGCATATTCATTTTTCACAAACTGATAAAGATCCCTGTAGTAGGGCTTTTTAAACTCATCTCCGACAGCTTCCAGCCATTCTCCGGTTATCATGCCCATCTCACCGGCACTCCCCTCTCGCCAAGATATTTTTTTACTTCACTGATCTCAAGTTCCTTGAAATGGAAAAGAGATGCAGCGAGAGCCGCGTCTGCTCCCCCTGCCGTTAATGCTTCGTAGAAGTGCTCCAGTGTTCCGGCACCGCCTGAAGCTATAACAGGAACAGATACCGCATCAGATACAGCTTTTGTAAGCTCTATGTCATAGCCGGCCTTTGTACCGTCGCAGTCCATGCTGGTCAGAAGTATCTCACCCGCTCCCAGCTCAGTTCCTCTCTTCGCCCACTCCACGGCATCAATACCCATGTCAATTCTTCCGCCGTGTTTGTAGATGTTCCAGCCGCTTCCATCCTCACGCCTTTTGGCGTCTATGGCAAGCACAACGCACTGGCTTCCGAACTTATCCGCTGCTTCTGCTATCAGTTCCGGTCTGTCAATTGCCGCAGAATTTACGGAGACCTTGTCGGCCCCCTCCCTGAGAATTGCCCTGAAGTCATCGACAGTCCTGATTCCGCCGCCAACTGTGAAGGGTATGAAGACCTTCCTGGCAACAGCCCTCACCATGTCTGCCACAGTATCTCTTCTCTCATTTGATGCCGTGATGTCAAGAAATACCAGCTCGTCGGCGCCTGCTTTTGAGTAGGCTTCACCGACTGCCACCGGATCTCCGGCATCTATAAGATTTACAAAATTTACTCCCTTAACAACTCTGCCTCTGTTCACATCCAGGCAGGGTATTATTCTCTTAGTCAGCATTTTCTTTTCCCCTGTAATGAAGTCCTTATACTGCAAGGAAGTTCTTAAGTATCTGCATTCCCACTTCTGCGCTCTTCTCCGGATGGAACTGGCAGGCAAAGACATTCCCCGACTCCACAGAAGCATCGACGGTGACGTTATACTCCGTAGTTGCCTTTACGCAGTTCCTGTCCTCAGCTTTTAAGTAATAGGAATGGACAAAGTAGACAAACGGATCCTCCGGCAAGCCCTTAAAGAGCCTTCCGTCCGGTGATACCTTCAGGTTATTCCAGCCTATCTGCGGAATCTTGTATGTATTTCCCGCGTCGTCCCTGTCAGGTATGCGCAGAATCTTTCCACGCAAAATGCCCAGACCTGCAACTCCATCTGACTCCTCACTGGAATCAAATAGCAGCTGCTGGCCCAGGCATATACCCATAAATGGGACTTGTTTGTCCACCACTTCTTTTATTATATCTTCGAGACCGTATTCCCTGATGCGATTCATGGCGTCCCCAAAGGCACCCACGCCGGGAAGGATGACTCTGTCTCCCCTGTAGATCTCTTTGGGATCTCTTGTAACAACGGTGTCGGCTCCGAGGTACTGGAAAGCCTTCTCAACACTCTTTATATTGCCTGCATCATAGTCGATTATCGCTACCACGCTTGCATCTCCTCCCTAAAACGGTATCGATGCAAAAGGCAGCCTTTACAGTGTTCCCACGATTTCCATAAGTCTGATGGTATAGTCCCTGTCTTTCTTGATGGAGTTTATCTCAACTATGTCGGAAGCTGAGAGGCCATAGTTCTCCGAAAGCACCGATTCTATACTATCGTACACGCTATTCACTTCAATTTCAACACTGTACTTTGCCGCTTCATTAAGAAGATCCTCCTGGTTTCTCATGGCCATGAGAAGCATATCCAGGGCCTCTTCCTTCATATTCATTGCGGTGTAGTTCTCATATCCGTCGAGATATCTCTGCGCCCAGGCAAGAACACGGGACTGCTCGTAAATAATCGTTTCGTCTTCCGTCATTTCTTTTCCATAGAGCATCTTATAAGCGGTTGTATACTCCCTGTGCGTATAAGCAGTAGTCGCTCTCTCGGATGCTATCCTGTCGGGCATTACAAGCGCAGGGATTATTACCAGTATTCCCAGGCTGGCAGCAAAGATACCTGAAAGAGCTATCTTCTTGGGTGAAATTGCCTTTTCAGGAGCTTCAGGATCCTTAGGCTCTTTTGGTTTCTTTTCCTTCTTGGGCTTTGGAGGTTTCTTCTCCTTCGGCGGTTTCTTTTCCTTTTTGGGCTTTTCTTTTTTGGCCTTCTTTTCCTTCTTGGGCTTTTCTTTCTTGGCTTTTTTGCCCTTGTTGTCGCCTTCGCCCAGTTCATTTAAAACTTTCTGGTTCTCTTCAGTCAGACTGGCAAGGCCTTCATTATCAGACTCATCATCCTCTTTGGTGAGTGCCTCAAAGAGCTTTGCAAAAAAGCCCTTCTTCTTTTCTTTTCCTTCCTTCTTATCCTTTTTATCTTTTTTGGCGGCCTCGCGTTCACTCTTGTCCGGGATTGAAGCCAGCTCCTCGAGAGACGGATCATCTCCCATATCGCCAAAGCCATCCTCAGTCAGCGCGCCTAATATATCTTCTTTGGGGATCTCAGATTCCTCTGCGTGTCCGCTCTCTTCGTCCTTACGAGCCGTGCTCTCCATGTCCTCAATTTCGTCATGTGCAAGGCTGTCCATGAGAGCATCAAGGTCATCCATTGATACTTCTGCGCCTTCTGCTTCGGACTGCTGAACGCTCTCAACTCCGGCATCAAGTCCGGCTACAGATGCCACTTCACCTGCTGTCGTATCTTCAGCCGTATCCTCGGGAACCAGGAGGTTATCCAGACTTGCCTCCATTGCATCCAGACTGAAATTATCATCATTTAAAGCATCCAGAGAAACCGGCTCCTTGGGAGCATCGGAATTATCAGCGTTTTCTTGCTGAGGTTCTGTTTCATCAAAAGAATTGCCGTCAAAGGTAAAGCCTGCAAAATCATCATCGCCTTCCTCTGACGAAGTATCTCCTGAACCTTCTGCTACGGCTGCCATATCACCCTCGGCTATATCTCCAAGCTCTGCTCCGATCGTATCATCCATGGCCTTTTCAAGGTCATCGAGGGAAATGTCATCCAGGTTAAGGTCATCAAGGGAATCCGTAGCCTGCGCCGCTGAAGGTTCAGCACCTGAATCTTCAGGAATATCCGTCGCTGTACCACCAACAGCCTCCGTCATACCCTGAAGTTCCATAGCTGCAGCATCTTCCATAGGGGCATCTTCAGCCGGAGTTTCCTCCAGCGACATTCCTTCAAGCATGGCCTGCAGGTCCTGAGCTTCCTGTGATGCATCTTCAGCTGTATCCAGAGCCTGTTCCTGAGGTCTCTCTTCATACATGTTGAGAGACTCTTCTTCGTCTTTCAGATTGTCCAGCACATCACTCAGGCTCTCCTTGTCGAGGTCCGCAGAAGAAGTCAGGCTGCTGTCACTCATATCGTCAAGAAGGTTTGTCAGAATCTCCTCAGGAGATTCGTTGTCATCAGAGCCGTCCCTGTCTACTATTACCTCATTATCCTCCGGAAGCGAAACCTCCGGAGCCATCTCTAAAAGAGCGTCATCGCCCTCCTGCATGTCGACCAGCGGGGAAGCCGAAGGATCCATGTTCTCTATTGCTGCAATAGCTTCGTCAAGAGCAATCTCCTCGGGATCCCTGACATCAAAGGATGATGGATCACTACCTACTGAAAATTTCGGAATTTTTGGATCAGTCGGCCTTTCGATGGTGTCCAGAAGATTCTCCATTCGCTGGTCAACAAATTCGTTTCGGTCGAGCTTGTCCAGAACGCTTCCTATCTCTGACAGCGCCTCATTGCCATTGGAGTTACTTACAAGCGCACCAATATCCCCTGATCCGTAACCAGAGGTGTCTTTCGCAGCCATTCTGCTAAGTCCGGACTGCGTATTACTTCTATTTGATTTTTGGGCTGAATCTAAAAGACTGTCGAGATATTTCTCGTTGTTGGAGTTCATAGCCCTTTACTCTCCTGCAAAAATATTGTGGAACTAAAAGTCTTGAACAATATTATTGTAGCACATTTACCACCTAAAAAAACTCCCTTGGCCGCACAGTCATTGAAAACATGTTTCATAACTGAAAGGCAAAGGGAGTTAAGTACGTTTTTATCAGCCTTCGGATGCGTTTACCAGTTCATCGATAACCGATACAAGATTACCGATCTCGGGCTTTGACAGCTGCCTGTCAGCGCCAAGGGATTCTCCCTTTCTCCTCATCTCCTCGTTGACCAGTGATGAGAAGATAATGAGAGGAATGTCCTTCGTGGCGTCATCGCTCTTTATAAGCTTCGTGAGCCTGTGTCCATCCATGATAGGCATCTCTATATCAGTGATAATGCACTTAACATTATCCAGCTCATTTCTTTCCTTGCAAGCCTTGATATAGTCATATGCAAGCTTGCCGTTTTCAAAATGTCTTACGTTGTTGTAGCCGGCTTTATTCAGAGAATCAACG
>JAEEGL016973452.1_pt1 | contig 18101 bp, 16 predicted proteins | sample 9134231 | NCBI WGS metagenome assembly JAEEGL01 (sample SAMN16246548, study PRJNA631951) | gut metagenome | biome: gut microbiome; feature: rumen; material: fiber-attached | host: Bos | place: Iran: Karaj | collected 2018-10 | reverse complement strand
GTGATATAATACAGTATGGACAAATGCGGCGAGAGCCGCAAATTCAAGGAGGTCAACTTATGGTCAAACTTACCATTGACGAGAGTCGCTGCAAGGGCTGCGGTCTTTGCGTGCGTGCATGTCCGAAGAAAATCCTTGAGCTTGCGAAGCATAAGCTCAACGAAAAGGGCTACCACCCCGCAGAGATCACCGATCAGGCTGCATGCGTTGCCTGCGCAAGCTGCGCCCGCACCTGCCCCGATGCGGTAATCACCATTGAAAAGGACTAATCAGGAGGAAAGAAACATGGCAAAGAAATTAATGAAGGGCTCCGAAGCAGTTGCGGAAGCCGCTATTCAGGCAGGCTGCCATTACTTCTTCGGCTATCCGATCACCCCTCAGAACGACATCCCTGAATACATGGCTGCCCGTCTTCCCCAGGTCGGCGGTTGCTTCCTTCAGGCAGAGAGCGAAGTTGCTGCGATCAACATGGTCTACGGCGCTGCTGCTGCAGGTGCCCGCGTTATGACCAGCTCTTCCAGCCCCGGAGTCAGCCTTAAGCAGGAAGGCATGAGCTACCTTGCCGGCGCCGAACTCCCCTGCGTCGTTGTCAACATGGTTCGCGGCGGCCCGGGCCTCGGTTCAATCCAGCCCTCCCAGGGTGACTACTTCCAGGCTACCCGCGGCGGCGGACACGGCGATTATCATCCCATCGTTCTTGCTCCCTCCTCCGTCCAGGAAGCTGTAGATCTTATGCACGATGCATTCGATCTTGCGGATATCTACCGCACTCCCGCTATGATCCTTGCTGACGGCATCATCGGCCAGATGATGGAACCCGTTGAGTTCCACGAGCATGCAAAGCGCGAACTGCCCGCAAAGGAATGGGCGGCAACCGGTTGGGATCCCAAGAGCGGCCGTCCCCGTGCGATCGTCAACTCCCTCTACATCGAAGTTGACGAGCTGCAGGAGCTGAACGATAGGCTCCAGGCACGCTATGCTGTCATCCGCGAGAAGGAAGCCCGCGCCGAGCTGTATCATACCGAAGGCGCCGAGCTCATCATCTGCGCATACGGCACCGTTGCCCGTATCTGCAAATCAGCGATCACCCTCCTCGAGAAGAAGGGCTACAAGGTCGGTCTCGTTCGCCCGATCACCGTATGGCCGTTCCCCGAGAAGCAGCTCCGCGAAGTCATGGATCAGCCCAGCGTAAAGAAGGCTGTTACCGTTGAGATCAGCGCAGGCCAGATGGTTGAGGATGTCCGTCTTACCGTCAACGGCACCAAGCCCGTTGAGTTCTTCGGCAAGCCCGGCAGCTACACCCCCACCGCTGAGGAAATCGCAGAATACATTATGAAATCGATGGAGGCTTAATTATGACGACGGTATTTAAGAAAACCCCTATTCTGACCGATGCCATCCTTCACTACTGCCCCGGCTGCGGTCACGGCATCGTTCATAGGCTCGTTGCTGAAGTTATCGACGAGCTCGGAATTCAGAATCGCACCGTTGCGCTCGTCCCCGTCGGATGCGCGGTATTCGGTTATAAGTATTTCAATGTTGACAGCGTAGAAGCCGCTCATGGCCGTGCTCCGGCTGCTGCAACCGGCATCAAGCGTACCGATCCCAACCGTGTTGTCTTCACCTACCAGGGCGACGGCGACCTCGCTTCCATCGGTGCTGCGGAGATCGTTCATGCCGCTCACCGCGGTGAGAAGATCACCACCATCTTCATCAACAACGCCATTTACGGCATGACCGGCGGCCAGATGGCTCCGACCACCCTTGTCGGCCAGAAGACAACCACCAGCCCCTACGGCCGTGATGAGAAGCACTGCGGCAAGCCGATCCGCATCGCGGAAATGCTTGCGACCATCGAGGGCAGCGCATACATCGCCCGCGTTGCCGTCAACAGCCCCGCGAACATCATCGCTGCGAAGAAGGCCATCAAGGCTGCTTTCCAGTGCCAGCTCGACGGCAAGGGCTTCGCGCTTGTTGAAGTTCTTTCCAACTGCCCGACTAACTGGGGTATGAGCCCTGTTGAGTCCATGGAGTGGCTTGAGCAGAACATGATCCCCTATTATCCTCTCGGCGTAAAGAAAGACACCACGAAGGAGGTATAATTCAATGCTTTGGACTAATATTTTTGCAGGTTTCGGCGGTCAGGGCGTTCTGCTCATCGGCCAGCTCCTCGCTCTTGCAGGCATGAATGAAGGCCGTGAAGTCTCCTGGCTTCCCTCCTACGGTCCCGAAATGCGCGGCGGTACCGCAAACTGCTCCGTCGTCGTTTCCGATGAACCCATCGCCTCCCCCGTTCTCAGCATGGCTGACTGCGTCATCGCCATGAACACTCCTTCCCTCGACAAGTTCGAGTCCTGCGTCAACCCCGGCGGCAAGCTCTTCATCAACAGCTCCATCATCGAGAAGAAGGCGACCCGTACCGATATCGACGTCTACTATGTTCCCTGCAATGAGATCGCGGACTCCCTCCAGAATCCCAAGGTCGGCAACATGGCGATGCTCGGTGCATACCTCGAGGCAACCAAGGCCGTTGAGGTAAAGAGCATTCTTGACGCTCTGCTCTACAAACTCGGCGAGAAGAAAGCGAAGTTCATCCCCCTCAACGAGAAGGCTATCCAGATGGGTGCCGAGAGCATTCGCAAGTAATTACGTTATTGGCTGAAGAAAGGAGGCGCGGCTATTGCGGTGCCTCCTTTTCTCTGTTGAAACTCTTCTGTTATGAAAGAAATGACGCCGACCAATTCAATAAACGCTGTACATATGGCCTACTGCGGTTTCGACTGCGGTAAGTGTCCGATCTATATTGCGACCGCAGAGGACAATGACGAGATGCGTCAGTCACTCGCCGAAAAGCTTTCCACGCCGGGAAAAACATTAACGAAGGAAGATATCAACTGCTTTGGCTGCAAAGGCGAAGTTCGCTATATTCATCCCTTCTGCAATGTCTGCGCGATACGCCTTTGCGCAATTTCCCACGGCGTTTCGTTCAACTGCGGAGAGTGCGAAGAATACCCCTGCCAGGAGATAGAAATACGCATCCCGGCGGACGGCGAAAGCCGACGCAATCTCGACAGCTGCCGGATGAGCGGATCCTGCGAACAGCTAAAAAAGTGATTGCTTAACGCATGGGAATATGATATACTTATATTTGATGTAAGCATTACTTACAGGAAGGAGTTATGAAATGAAAAAATGGCTTTCAATCCTTATGATCGCTTCGCTTATGCTGTTTACATGCGTTTCGGCAACGGCTGCGGTGCATGAGACCGAAACACGCAACGCAGTCGGCATGAGCATTATGGGCTTCAGTGCTCAAGAGCTGCATGGCGGCACAGTCACAAGCGATATCATTCCCCAAACGACAATGACGGTTGTCAACGAATGGGCGACCTGGTGCGGTCCCTGCGTCAGCGAAATGCCTCATTTCCAGACGATGCATGAGTACTACAGCTCAACGCCGGAAGCCGACGTCCAGATCCTCGGTTCAGTCTATGTAAGCGGCTCCTGCACTCCCCAGAGTGCGCTTCAGTTCGTCGACAACAACGGCTATACCTGGCCCAATGTTGTTGAAGATAACGTCCTTGCCGCGGTATTCAACAATTCCAACGCGATCCCGAATACGATCATCGTTGACAGCAACGGTATTGTCCGCGACATGCATACCGGAAGCTTCTCAAGCGCAACTCAGCTCCAGAACTATATTGAGACATGGCTTGAAACGCTTGAAGCGGAAGAACCGGGCTTTATTCCCGGCGACGTTGACGATAACGGCGAAATCACGGTTGCCGACGCTCTGCTGATCATGCGCGCAGCAATGAGCATTGCCGAGCTGCAGAATGAGGCCGCCGCTGATATGAACGGCAACGGCATCATCGAAGTCACCGATGCGATCATGGTCCTTCGTATTGCGATGGGAATTGCTTGATCAGGTTAACTGTCGGAGTTTCCGACAAAAAATAAGTAACGGAAAGGTATGGAAACAAACATGAAGAAAATCTTTTCAATCCTCCTTGCTGCAGCACTGCTGATTTGTTCCTTCTCCGCAGTTTCAGCAAAGAAAATCGAGAATACGCGCGAAGGCTACGGCATGAACGTCAGCGGCTTCCATGCGCAGATCCTCAAGACCCAGAATTATCTCGACGGTGATGTTATCGGCGATTACGATCTCACCTTCATCAATTATTGGGCGACCTGGTGTGGTCCCTGCGTTGGTGAGATGCCTCACATCAAACAAATGTATGAGCATTATGAGGCTACTCCGGAACTTGACGTCAACGTCATCGGAGCCGTCAGTATCGGCGGCAGCTGCACCGAGGACAGCGCTTACAGTTTCCTCAACAGTAACGGTTATCAGTGGACAAATGTCATTCCGGACAGCGTTCTCAATTCCGTTTTCAGCACAAGCGGGTACATTCCCCAGACGCTGATCGTTGACAGAAACGGTGTTGTTCGCGATCATGTTGTCGGCAGCTTCCCCTCCTACAATGAGCTTCTCAACTATGTTGAAATGTGGCTTGACGTATTCCGCAATCACGACGGCGAAGAATGCACAGTCACTTACGTAAACGAGGTCACCGGTGAAATCATCCGCCAGGATGTTGTTCCTGTAGGCATGATCGTTCCCGATGCTCCGGATGCTCCCGCGATCGAAGGCTATACCTTCGCAAACTGGGTTTATGATGACAACATGCTCGAGACCGGTTACCCGACTGTTTACCATATTGCGATGGGCGACACAACGGTTACTGCTCATTACAACATCAAGAGATATCTTGTTCGCTTCTATGACAGCTATAACAACACAATCCTGAGCACGCAGCAGGTCGAACACGGAAGCGCAGCAACTCCCCCGCCCGAGCCGAACCATGAGGACGTCGGTCTGATTTTCATCGGTTGGGATACCGACTTCAGCTGCATCACGCAGATCACCTACATCCACAGTGTCTATCGTCCTGTCGGAGACGTTACAGGCGACAACAGCATCACTGTTCAGGACGCATTGATCATCATGCGCGCTGCAATGGGCATCGGCGAGATCGAAGATATCACGTTTGCCGACGCCAACGGTAACGGCAACGTCGATGTCGGCGACGCGGTTATTGTTCTCAGGGCCGCAATGGGCATCAGCTGATTCCAACACAATACGATCCATACGCATCCCCACAAAAAGGGGATGCTTTTTTTCATGAATTATGTTAAAAAAAGGTTCCGCGGGAGATTGACAGAACGCATTGAATATGATATAATTAATTATCCGTGGGAATCTGCGGAAATGCATGGAATCGGAGTCCGAATATGAACGATAAACGATCCCGAAGCCGAATGCTTTCGTCGCTTTCGCTTAAAGCATTTCTCTGCGCATTTATCGCAGCTGCAATGCTTTTATCAGCATGCGCTCATCCTTGGAGGATAGCGCCGGATCCGAATAAGAATCAGGATGCGGAAATCACGACTTCTGAACCGACACAGGAGCCGGAGAGTACGCCCGAACCGGATCAAACCGAACCGCCGGCTACGGATGCTCCCGAAACCGATGAACCCGTCAGCAGCACTCCTGAAGCCACCGATAGTCCGGAAGATACTCCTGCGCCGACGGATACGCCCGCTCCTTCGGACACTCCGCAGCCCGGTGAAGCAACGCCCGAGCCGACCGGCACTCCCGTACCGACCGATACTCCCGCTCCCGGCAATGTGACTTCAGCGCCGAGCGCAACACCTACGGCTGCTCCGACAGCCACACCTTCGCCGACTCCGACGTCGACGCCGAAGCCCACGCCTTCCCCCACCCCGACGCCGACCCCGACGCCGAAACCCGACAACCTTCCGCCGTTCAATGCGCAGAGCATCAACGGACACGGCACGATCACCAACAGTTATTATGCCAATGCGAGGATCACAATGGTCAACGTTTGGGCGACGACCTGCGGACCGTGCATCCAGGAGATGCCGCATATCGAGCAGCTCGCGAACAATTATGCGAATAAGGGTTTCAGAGTGCTTTCAGTGCTCGGAGATTCCGAAACTCCCGGCTGCATTCAGACCGCGCTGAGCGTTCTGAACAGCGTGCATTTTACCCAACCCGTCGTCCGCAACCACAACGGGATCCCGCAGTGCTTCCCGGCAGGCGCTTATCCGACGACTTATTTCATTGACGATACCGGCAGAGTGCTCAAGGTCGTGACCGCTTCGCATACCTACGAAGAATGGGTCGGCATCCTCAACGGACTCGGCATCCACTGATCAGGAGAAAACCATGAAAAATAAAAGCAATTCCAACATAGTGCTTCGCTATTTGATACCTGCCCTGCTTCTGACATGTGCTGTCGGCTTTATAATCTACGGTATCTTTGACGGCGAAGTCAATGCTGTTCTTTCAAAAGCTACGGCGCTTTGCCGGGAATGCGTAGGTATCGGCTGATGGAAACGCAAGTTAAAGCTCCGAAAAAGCAAAAGACCAGAATGCAGATAAGAAAGTCGGTCGAACGCCGCCGCTTCGCGATCCAGGCCGTCTTTACCATTCTGACAAACAGCTATATTGTCGGCTTCATCAGGGGCACGATCTATCAGGGCAAGCTCAAATATATCTGTGTGCCCGGCATGAACTGCTATTCCTGCCCCGGCGCCCTCGGCTCCTGCCCGATCGGCGCGCTTCAGGCTGTTTTCAACCAGGGCAATTACACAAACAGCTGGCTCGACCCCAAGAGCGGCTCAGTTATCGCGCAGCCGTTGTATTGGTTCGCATTTTATGTAATCGGCTTTATAATGCTCTTCGGCGCTCTCTGCGGCCGCCTTGTATGCGCATTCCTCTGCCCCTTCGGCCTGATCCAGGATCTGCTCTATAAGATCCCCCTGCCGAAGAAAATGAAGATCAAGAGCTTCCCGCATGACAAACCTTTCCGCTATTTGAAATACGTATTGCTTGTCGTGTTCGTGATCGTTCTGCCGCTGCTTTACGAATCGAATCCCTTCTTCTGCAAATACATTTGCCCCTCGGGTATGCTGATCGGCGGTATCCCGCTGATGACTTACGGTTCAGTTATCGGCAATACAGCTGCGCAGACCGGAACGGGCATCACAAGCTGGGCGGAAGCCGGCGGACTGACTGTTCTGAAGATGTGTATCCTCGGAGCGATCATCATTCTTTCGATCATCACCTACCGTCCGTTCTGCAAATACGTTTGCCCGCTCGGTGCGATCTATTCCTTCTTCAACAAGATCTCGCTCTACCGCTACACGGTCGATGAATCCAAGTGCACACATTGCGGCGCATGCAACCACGCCTGCCGAATGGGTGTTGACATTACAAAAACACCGAATGCGCTTGAATGCATCCGCTGCGGAGATTGCAAAGCCGCATGTCCTCACGGAGCGATCTGTTCGGGATTCGGCATTAAAAAGAAACAGGATCCCGCATCCGACGTTAACAAAGGCAGCGCTGCCTAACTTATATCAAAGGAGTAAAAAACATGAAGAAACTGATTTCCGTAATCCTCGCATTGGTCCTTGCCAGTGCATTCGTTTTCCCCGCTCTTGCCGAAAGCGGCGATGAGGCGATCTTCAACACGAAGGTTCAGCGTGTTGCGAATGATCCCACGGTCGAATACGACGAATGGGATATCCCCTACAATGTTTGGAATCCGCTTCCCGACACCGCCGCCATTAACCCCGGCGACACCGTCACCCTGATGCTGAGCTATCAGGTCCCCGCAAATGTAGAAGGTTATTCCGACAGGCTCAGCTCGAGCATCGAATACATCACGACCGTTAACGGACTCGACGATGTAACGCTTGTTGAAGCACAGGGCTGCCCCGGAAAAGTCGAATGTGACTACGATATCGGCATCTGCTTCCCCGTCCCCGGCGAATATGCCAACGTTGAGCTGAACGGCAATGAGCTGAAGGTCATGGCCGAGCTCGGCAGCGACGTTAAAGTTATCCTGCGCGGCACTGCGACCGATGAATTCGTTACCGGCACCACCGCCGTCACGATCGGCCAGTACCGCTTCCCCGCTCAGTTCGAGATCGGTACCGTCGACAAGGGCGAAGCGAACGGCTTCCCGAGCTACAATATCCATTGGTCCGATTTCATCCTTGTTCAGAAGCGTGCTGTCGAATACCGCGTTTGCGAAGGTATGGACGAATACACGACTTTCGTTGCAAAGAACAATCATTATCATCGCTATGATCCCGAGAATAACGATTTCATTCCCGTGAACGAAGCTTTTGAAGATGTTGCCGCTCCGATCGATCACGAAGACCCGATGTATGAAGCGCTTATCGATACTTTGAATCAGGTCAACGAGTATTTCGGCCTTGAAAGCGGTCAGACCATGTTCACCGATGAGGACTTCCTCGGCGATGCAGAGCATTACACTTTCGAGTATCCGTTCGAATTCGGCGGCAACGAAGAGCCTGTCGAACCCACGGAAGAGCCCGTCGATCCCGAGCCGACAGAAGAGCCCGTTGATCCCGAGCCGACAGATGCGCCCGCTGATCCCGAACCGACGGATGTCCCCACCGATCCGACCGTTCCTCCGACCGGAGCGATCAGCTTCGCGTTCATCGGCATTGCGGCAGCTCTCGGCGGCTGCGCGGTTATCGCACGCAGAAAGCACTAACGGAAAAATAATCAGCAGCACTTCGGAATAAAACCGAAGTGCTGTTTTTTATTCGTTTTTACCGTCCCGGATTGCTATGAGCTTTTTCAGATAGACATCGCAAAGCTCTTCTGCGTATTCGGAATTCATGCTTCCCGCAGCAACCTTGAAGGCGGATCTGCTGCCGGCTTCGGGACGGATCTCCACCCAACCCGCATCGAATGTTAACCGATATCCGTCTATCAGCTCTGCATTTGTATCCCCGGATTCGCTTTCGCTGAGCTTCCGGAGGAGTCTTCCGCGGTCACATGATGCGACTTCCGCGGTTCTTTCAAAACGGGATTCATTTGGCAGTGCGAGCAATTCGTTTTCAAGTTCACCGGCGGCAAACAAATCGCAGACCGCGATAACTGCTGCCTCAGAATTGTAAAGCTCCTCGATACTCGCGCTTGCCTGCCTTGAAGCTCTCATAAGCGAAGCGCGGTCCTCCTTTGAATAAACGATTTCGGTTCCGGGCAGCTTGAGAAGCTTCCTGTACTCACCGCAAATGGTCGAAGGCATGACGGCTTTTTCAGAATGACAGGTTTCCGCTCTATTTTTGATGAGGACGGCTTTGACAGCATGGTCGCCCGCTTCCGCTCTGCTTGTGATCAGATCGAACGTACCTGACGGATCAACCTTAACGGAGATCTCGTTTGCGTTAAGTGCAGATGATCTCCCGGCTCCTCGAAGCACGTTCCACCCCGAACGTGTCAATATTCTTTCAATGATTTGATAAGAAGTCTCGGATGCTTCAAGAAACAGCGTCGGCTTAATGACTTTCCGGCCGCGTTCGGATACGAACTTTGATAAATGCCTTTCATAAGCATACTCAAAACCTTCACATTTGGCCTGTATGCCGAGTTCTGCGCTTACTGCGGGTTTGGATTCTCCCTCATCAAACGCCTGCCTGACAGCCCTCAGAACCTTTCCCTGAATTGGCAGCCCTTCGGCGTCAATGAGCTCTATTCGCAGATTCCTTTCACCGTCCGCATGAATGTACGCTCCTGCGTCATAACCGGAGCTCTGAACAGTATAAAGAAAACAGTCAAGGCTTGAGCGGGAAAGCAGATAAGTATCCGCACCCTGCGAATTGATCCCTGCGGCAAGCGCGGATCTGATCATTACGGAAGACGGCTTGCCGTCGGAGCAAAGCGCGATAGCTGCATCGCTGCCGACAACCGAAGCAATTGCAGAACCGATACGTACGGATGTTTCGGGCGTCAGCTCTGTGTCGCCATAGCCGGAGATGACGGAATCCTCAAAAGAGGGACCTTTTTTAACGTTTCCCCAAACGATGTTTTCATAGCAGTCCGTACCGGCTGGAACGGTTTTATCCGGCCAGATTTTCGCGTTTGGATAAACGCAGGAATCGCTTTCGATAATGCTTCCGGCGCCGATGACTGTTTCTCCGTACAGCCGAACGGAAGAATCGATCTGCGCATTTTCGCAGACGACGGTTTCGCGAAGCTCGGCGCTGCTCCTGACGATACTGCCACTGAAAACGATGCTGCGCTTAAGAGTTGCTTCTCGCCCGATAACAGCGCCACTGCAAACGACAGCGTGTGGGCCCACTATTGCACCGTCACCGATCACAGCGCCTTTTCCGATGTAGCACGGAGGGATCAAAACCGATTCGGGTGAAATCTGCGCACCGCTTTCAACAAGGCAGTCATCGACCGTTTCCGCGACGGATGCAAATTGCAGCTTCCCGTCGAGCATATCGTACTGTGCGCGGCGGTATTCCGAAACATTCCCGATGTCGCACCAATACGCTTCGGTTTTATATCCGAAGAGCTTCATCCCTTTTTCGAGCATTAACGGAAACAGATCCTTCGAGAAATCGAAATCGGCACCGTCAGCGATAAGTTCGATTGCGGAAGGCTCGATGATGTATATGCCGGTGTTCGCGTAATCACTGAAAAGCTCATTCTTTTCGGGTTTCTCAATGAACCTTGTGATCATACCGCTGCGGTCCGTCAGCGCTACACCGTATTCGGTCGGTTCATCCACCGATTTCAGAACGATCGTCGCGTCGGCTCCGCTTTTCCTGTGAGCAGCGACAAGCTCCGAAAGATCGATATCCGTGATGCCGTCACCGCTTAAAACAAGAACAGGCTCACGCGCTCCGCAGAGAGCGAATTTCATACTTCCGGCCGTGCCGAGCTTGAGTCCGGGATCGGAATAAGTGACACTCAGACCGAAAGACTGACCGTTGCCAATATGTTCAAGTATAACTTTTGCAAGATAATGGACCGTGATCACCGCTTCGCTGAAACCGTGCTTTTTCAGCAGTTCAAGTGAATAATCAATGATCGGTTTATTGAGCAGCGGGACCATCGGCTTCGGAACCGTGCAGGTGATCGGCCGAAGTCTCTTCCCTTCCCCTCCCGCCATTATGATCGCTTTCATAAAAAAACCAATACCGCCTTTCCTGCGAAATGCGGTATTAGTTTATGTGAGGATTCAGTTAGTATCAGTAGTAATATAAGGCTCTGAAGTAATTATTTCCCTCTATTGTCGCATAATACTCAAGATAATCGTACCAGGTCGTTCCGAGATATGCGGCTTTATAGAAGAGGACTTTTTCCGGAAGAACACTGCCGTGCTCAAGGAAAACATATCTTGCCGCAGCCATAGCAGTTGCATTCGGCGTTGTGTGCTCGAGCTGATATCTCGTATAGCCCGGGAACTGGTTATGCTGGAAAATTACGCCCGCAACGGTGTTCGGATAATGCCCGGAAGTATTCGTAACGCGATTATAGACGATGCTCGCGAGGGCTCTGTATCCGACATAGGTGCTGCCCGGTCCCTCGAGGTGGATCAAAGCGGCAACAAGATGGATATCGTACTCCGTGTACTGTCCGGAGGGAGGATTCGGCCTCGGCGTTGCGGTCGGACGGGGCGTTGAAGTCGGCCTCGGCGTCGGTGTCGGGAAGTTTCCGAGCGTTACGAACGGCCTTGCGATATAGCCGGATTTACCTTCGCATTTGACCCTGTACCAATCGGCGGTCTTGCCCGTGATCAGTACTTCCGTGCCGTAATTGCAGATGAACCAGATCGGTGCATCCGTGCTCGGACCGCTGCGGAAATTGACATAGGTCTCGTTCGTATAACCGGGAACATACGCAACCTCAACGAACGGGTCGGGAGTCGGTGTCGGTTCGGGGGTCGGAGTCGGTGTCGGCGTGGGCTCGGGCGTATCCGTCGGAACGGGAGTCGGCTCGGGTGTAGGCGCGGGAGTCGGCTCCGGAGTCGGCGTATCCGTCGGTTTCGGCGTCGGGATCGTTTCGGACTTCGGAGGATAGGTCTCCGCAGATTTTGTCGGTTCCGCCGTCAAATCCGCCGCGGCAGTCGGTTCGGTCGCTGTTCCTGTCTGCTCAGTCTCTTTCGATTGACAGCCGATAACTCCGGCAGCAACGAGCAAAATAGCGAGGAACAAAGCTCCCAACCGTTTTTTTGTCTGGCATAGATACAAAGTCTTCAGCCTCCTTCGGGGCACCGGTTTCGGTGCGTCAGATGATGTACTTATTCACGTTTTCGTCGATCCTTCCGGAAATATGCTCCTGCACATATTTGCGGTCGATCGTAATATCTATCATCGGATGATCGCCTGTTGCATTGAAGGAAATATCCTCAAGCAGTTTTTCGACGATCGTGTGAAGGCGCCTTGCGCCGATATTCTCGCTGTTTTCGTTTGCACTGTGGCAAGCATATGCGATCTCTTCAAGCGCTTCATCGGCAAACTCGACGTTGATGTTGTCGGTCGCGAGCAGCGCTTTATATTGCTTGATGATGGCGTTCTGCGGCGCGGTAAGGATCCGTTTATAATCCTCAAGCGTAAGCGCGTTGAGCGTTACGTTGATCGGGAAACGTCCCTGCAGTTCCGGAATAAGATCGTTGATCTTCGAAACATGGAATGCGCCTGCAGCGATGAAAAGCATATAATTGGTCTTAACGGGACCGTACTTCGTATTTACAACGCTGCCTTCGACGATCGGAAGGATATCGCGCTGAACTCCTTCCCTCGAAACATCGGGACCGTGGCCTGTTCCGGATGAAGCGATCTTGTCGATCTCATCAATGAAGACGATGCCGTCCTGCTCGGCTTTGTCGACGGCTTCACGGATAACCTCGTCCATGTCGATAAGCTTGTCGGCTTCTTCCGCTTCGAGGATCCTTCGCGCTTCCTTGACGGTCGTTTTGCGTGTTTTGGTCTTTTTCGGCAGCAGTCCGCCGATCATTTCATTGAGGTTCATGTCGATGCCCATCGCAAGCATTGTATCGTTTCCAGCGGTACTCTCGGTCACTTCGATCTCAATGATGTCGTTTTCGTGCTTGCCTTCGGAGAGCTCTTTCATGATCCGGCTGCGTTTTGTCTGCCGTTCCTTCTTCTCCTCCTCGGTTACAGTTGAAACCTCGGTGGTATTATTCGGCGCAAACACGCCGAAGAGCTTTTGCAGGTTACTGAAGTTTTCTGCTTCATTCGCCTTTGCAGCGGGTCTCCCGCAGAGAATATCGACGATCCTTGCATCGGCGGCAGATGTTGCGGCAACGCGGACCTTCTCCTGCCACTTCGCCTTTACAAGGCGGATCGAAGCTTCAACAAGGTCGCGGATCATCGAATCGACGTCGCGGCCGACATAGCCGACTTCTGTGAACTTTGTTGCTTCGACTTTAACAAAAGGTGCGTCAACAAGCTTTGCAAGCCTTCTTGCGATCTCTGTTTTGCCAACGCCGGTCGGACCGACCATGATGATGTTCTTCGGAATGATCTCTTCCCGCATCTCTTCACTGAGTCTGCTCCTGCGGTAACGGTTGCGCAGCGCGATCGCTACGGTCCGTTTGGCATCGTCCTGGCCGATGATGTATTTATCGAGCGATTCTACGATCTGTTTCGGTGTAAGCATGCTCATACCTCCTCGACGGTGATGTTCGAGTTCGTATAAACGCAGATCTCGGAAGCGATCAGAAGGCTCTTCTCGGCGATCTCTCTTGCGGAAAGATCGGTGTTCTCCTTAAGCGCGCGGGCTGCGGCAAGAGCATACATTCCCCCGCTGCCGATCGCGGCGATCCCGTCATCGGGTTCGATGACTTCGCCGGAGCCAGAAACGATTAGGATTTCCGTTTCGTTGGCACAGATAAGAAGCGCTTCAAGCTTGCGCATGACTTTATCGTTGCGCCAATCCTGCGCAAGATCGACAGCGGCGCGCTTAAGGCTTCCGCCGTGGAAAGTCAGTTTGCTCTCGAAGCGGTCACAGAGCGTGAATGCATCCGCCACACTGCCGGCAAAGCCGACTGCGACGCTGTCATTATAGATGCGGCGGACTTTTTTCGCCGTATGTTTCATAACCGTATGTTCGCCGAGAGTGACCTGTCCGTCACCGGCGACTGCCGTATGTCCGTTCTTATGAACGGCAACAATGGTCGTACCTCTAATTTCCATTTATAACCTCATTGATCAGATTATCGATTCGTTCAAGCGCTCTTTCGGAAAGAGCGAGATAGCGTTTATATTTATCGCGCGGAGCATCGGGCAAGGATTCCATGATTCCGAAATTCGCATTCATCGGCTGGAATGAACCTCCGTTGTATTCGCTGACGTAATGCGCAAGTGAACCGATCGCCGTTTGACGCGAGAAATCCACCGGTTCCCTTCCAAGCAGGAGGCTTCCGAGATTCAGTCCTGCAACAAATCCGCTGGAAGCGCTTTCAACATAACCTTCAACGCCCGTGATCTGACCGGCGAAGAAGGTATCGGGATGTTCACGAAGACTGTAAAACGGCGTTAAATGCTTCGGAGACTGAAGGAAGGAATTTCTGTGCATCACGCCGTAGCGAATGAAATCGGCGTTCTCAAGCCCGGGAATCATGCCGAAGACACGCTTCTGCTCGCCGAATTTCAGGTTCGTCTGGAACCCGACGATGTTGAAGAGAGTTCCCTCTGCGTTATCCTGCCGAAGCTGAACAACTGCGAACGGCGGCTTTCCGTCGCTTGCTGTGCAGCCTTTCAGGCCGACGGGCTTCATGGGCCCGTATGCAAGGGTCATATCCCCGCGGCGGGCCATGGCTTCAACCGGCATACAGCCTTCGAAAACCTTGTATTTTTCGAATTCATGCAGCGGAGCCGTTTCGGCCGCGAGCAGGGCTCTGACGAAACTGAAATACTCGAGCCTCGTCATCGGGCAGTTCAGGTAATCGCTGCCGCGTTCGTATCTTGAAGCCCGTACGACTTTGCTCATATCAAGCGATTCAAGCGTCACTATCGGCGCAGCGGCATCAAAGAAATGCATGCTTTCGCCGAGAAGGGCTTCGATGCTTTCGAGAAGCTTGCCGTCTGTCAGCGGTCCCGTCGCGATAATTACAGGAAAATCGGGGATCGAAGCTATCTCTTCGGAGATCACTTCGATATTCGGGTCGCTGCGGATCGCCTCTGTTACATATGCGGAAAAGCTTTCGCGGTCTACAGCGAGCGCCCCGCCGGCGGGAACGGCAGTCTTGTCTGCGGCTTCCATAACGAGCGAACCGAGACGGCGGAGTTCCTCTTTCAAAAGACCGACTGCGTTGTCGAGCTTATTCGAACGCAGCGAATTCGAACAAACGAGTTCGCAGAATTTATCGGAACTGTGCGCGGGCGAACGGCGGACCGGCTTCATTTCGTAAAGACGGACATGAATACCCATCGCCGAAAGAACATGGGCTGCTTCACATCCGGCCAGACCGGCTCCGATTACCGCTGCTTCTGCCATTGATTATTCCTCGCGTTCATCCTGATCGTTCTTCTTTGCATCGCGACGTTTGATATAGCCGCATTCTTTGTTCTCACAGCCGATATATCGACCGTTGACACGAATCTTCTGAACGAGCATGCCGCCGCACTTCGGGCACTTTTCACCGGTCGGCATATCCCAGGAAACATAATCGCATTCGGGATAACGCTCGCAGCCGTAGAAGTTCTTGCCTTTTTTGCCTTTGCGGCGGATAAGGTCCGCGCCGCATTTTGGGCATTTAACGCCGATTTTATCGAGTATCGGTTTGGTATTCCTGCATTTCGGATAATTCGGGCAAGCCAGGAAGCGGCCGAAACGGCCTTCCTTATAGACCATCATAGAGCCGCACTTGTCGCACTGAACGTCAGATACTTCGTCCTTGATAACGACTTTTTCAACGCTCTGAAAAGCTTTTTCAAGCTGTTCCTCGAAGGGACCGTAGAAATCGCGAACGATATCCTGCCAGCGTTCGGTGCCTTCTTCAACGGAGTCAAGGCGGGATTCCATCCCGGCGGTGAACTTAACATCAACGATCTTATCGAAGTTATCCTCCATCACCTTGTTGACGATGAATCCAAGTTCCGTCGGATAAAGCAGCTTCTTTTCCTTGTCGACATAGCCCCTGTCGATGATCGTAGAGATCGTCGGAGAATACGTGCTCGGACGGCCGATACCGAGCTCTTCAAGCGTTTTAACGAGCGAAGCTTCGGTATAGCGCGGCGGCGGTTCGGTGAAATTCTGCTTCGGAGCGATCGAAACATACTTCGGCTTGTCGCCCTTCTCCATTGCGGGAAGATTGGCGACGCCTTCTTCGGTAACTTCTTCGGAAGCGCTCTTATAGACCGCCGTGAAACCGTCGAAGAGTGTTTTTGTTCCGTTGGCGCGGAAATTGCAGATTTCCGCGGTTTCCGTATCGATGTTTACGGTCGTTGCTTCATAAACTTCCTCCTCCATCTGGCTTGCAAGGAAGCGTTCGTAAATCAGTTTATAAAGCTTGTACTGACCGGGTTCGAGGGAATCCTTCAGTATTGCAGGAGTAAGATTGACGTCGGTCGGACGGATAGCTTCGTGCGCATCCTGTGCGCCGGTGCGTCCGCGGTAAACATTCGGCTTTTCGGGAACATACTTTTCGCCGTAGGTCTTTGCGATGTATGCGCGGGCTGCAGCCTGCGCTTCGGCGGAAATGCGGACTGAATCGGTACGCATATATGTGATCAAACCGACGTTGCCTTTACCCTTGACGTTGATGCCTTCATAAAGCTGCTGTGCGCAAAGCATTGTGCGCTTCGGCGGCATCGATGCGCGGTTGGAAGCATCCTGAAGCATACTGCTCGTTGTATACGGCGCGGGAGCATGCTTCGTTTTTTGGACGGTCTTTACGGAACTGACGACGTATTGAGCGTCGGTACAGATCCCGACGATCCTGTTTGCTTCTTCTTCATTCGGAATCTCGGTCTTCTTTCCGTTAACACCGAAGAGCTTTGCTTCGAAATTATGCCGCTTGACATTAAGCTTGACTGCGATCGTCCAGTATTCCTTCGCAACGAAGTTCTGGATCTCGCGCTCGCGGTCGCAGATGATCTTTGTTGCAACGGACTGAACGCGGCCCGCGGAAAGACCTTTTTTTACCTTTGACCAAAGCAGCGGGCTGATCTTGTAACCGAGAAGACGGTCGAGTATGCGGCGTGCCTGCTGGGCGTCGACAAGGCTCAGGTCTATGCTGCGCGGGGCTTTGATCGATTTTTGGATAACGCCTTTTGTGATCTCGTTGAATACGATCCTGCATTTCTCGTTCGGATCGAGCTTCAGCATATTGGCAAGATGCCAGGAAATCGCTTCACCCTCGCGATCAGGGTCCGTTGCGAGATAGATGCGGTTGGCTGCTTTTGCTTCTTTGCGGATCTTTTCGATCACGCCGCCGCGTCCGCGAAGCGTTATATACTTCGGTTCAAAATCTTTGTTGACGTCAACGCCAAGCTGGCTTTTCGGAAGATCCCGAACATGACCGTTGGACGCAATGACTTTGTACTTCGAGCCGAGATACTTTTCGATCGTTTTGGCCTTTGAAGGCGACTCAACGATGATCAAATTCTCTGCCATATATCCTCCTTGAATGATCGATAGATCATGAACAAACGTTTCAAACTGGTTCCGGTGCCGTCAGTCGGCGGAATAGATTCTTCCCGGAAGTTGTTTTATTAAACCCGAAAACTCGAGATCTGTCAAGTGCAAATTCAATTCTTCGACCGACAGACCGGTTTTTTCGAGCAAAGTATCGAAGCTTTTCTCGCCGAGCGTGATAAGTTCATAAAGCATCTTCTGCTTTGTGTTCAGAATATCGCTTGCGGCATTGCCTGCTTTTTTGTTGAGAGTCAGGTCTGTGATGCCGAGCTGAAGGAGCATATCCTCAACGCTGTAAACGGGATGAGCCATCCCCGCGGCAAGCATTTCATTGGTCCCGCAGTTGAGCTTTTCGGTGATCCTGCACGGGACTGCATAAACATTCCTGCCCTGGTCGAGCGCATGATCGACGGTGATCATCGTTCCGCTGCGCTTTCCCGCTTCAACTACGAGAACTCCGTTGCTGATGCCGCTGATTATTCGGTTGCGCATCGGGAAGAACGCTTTGCGCGGCGATGAACGCGGAAGGAACTCACTCAAAACAACACCGCGCTCAAGGATCTTGTCCATTGTT
>JAEEGL016887675.1_pt1 | contig 18101 bp, 15 predicted proteins | sample 9134231 | NCBI WGS metagenome assembly JAEEGL01 (sample SAMN16246548, study PRJNA631951) | gut metagenome | biome: gut microbiome; feature: rumen; material: fiber-attached | host: Bos | place: Iran: Karaj | collected 2018-10 | reverse complement strand
TCACAACAGATACATCTGGAGAGATCCATTATTCGTAAGTTGCGTTAGCATTGCAATTTGCATTGCAAATTGCAGTATAAAGAGACTATAATGAGGTGGGATATGTTTCCTGACGTTTTTATGGATCCTTCTGAGATCGTATTCGAATGGGATGACAGGAAAGAGCGTCTCAATTTCCAGAAACACGGGATCCGATTCAAAACAGCAGTAAAGGTCTTCTTTGATCCGTGCGCATTGTATTATGAGGACAATACACACGCAAAGGAGCCTCGCATACAGGTGATCGGTAAAGCCGGGAAAATACTATTCGTCGTCTGTGCCTGCAAAGAACCTGATGTGATCCGGCTGATCTCTGCGAGAATAGCCACGAATACCGAAAGACAGAGGTATGAATATGACAAAGATCAAAATGAGTGAATTGAGTCCTCTTTTAGATGATCAGGAGCTCAAAGAGCTGGACGCGGCTGCGTCAAAAGCACCCGTATTTGATGATGACAGTCCGGAGTTGACCGAAGAGGATCTGGCGCAATTCAAACGTATAAATCACGCAAAGAGAAACAAGCAAACTGCATCGATACGGCTGTCAGAAAAAGCTCAGATATTCTCCAGATCGTATGGAAAAGGATATACTTCATTTCTCAGTCGTTTGATCGATGCAGCGCTTGATGACCCGCAAATGGTCAAAAACTGTTTGTAACAGTTCATAAAACCAGTCTGCAGATCCATCTCCTGCGAGGATCGTCGTCCCCTGCCAGGGTCTGCACTTCGGCTGTCTGGTGGAAATCGAAGCGATCGCGGAGGTAGAAGGCGCGACCATGGTCCGCGTCGGAACGGCTATATTCGGGGCGAGGGTCTACAGATGAAAGAGCCCGGGGCCCCTTTTTAAGGGATCCCGGGCACTTATGATATAGCAGATGCTATGTCACAACTCAATCATCTGGTTCAGCCTATCTGCTCAGTACGGCAGCACAGTTCTCCGAACCGATCTCCTCCGCAAAGGCAATAAGCTTATCGTAAAACCCCTTTATCGGCATCTCGACCGATAAAGCAGCTTTCAATAGGTTGACGAACCCTCCGCGGATCAATATGGAGAGAGCAGAACGGTACACAAGCTCGTTGGTGAATTCTGCAAAATCCTTGGCCTTTACGAAAATCTTCTCGATCTTACTGTTCCCATTAAAGTAAAAGTAAGCAGTATAATCGTTATTATATGAATCATCAATGTGAATATCGAATTTGCCGTTTTCATTCAATTCGACTAGTTTGGGATCCTTAAGGAAGGCGCAATTAGTCATATCCTTCTGCCACCCAGGATAAAAGCCGGTAAAGATAACTTCTCCACATTCGCTCATTGAATAATACGACGTATAGAACTGTCGCCCGAAGACCAGGCTGGGAACTGGATGCTCCTTGGTTAGAAAATCCTTTGCTTTGTCCAGATCCGCACTGCTCGCCAATGTCGGAAATGCCAATACCGTTATGGCGCTTAAAACGCTCTGCACAAGATAATCCACTACGCGGAAACGATCATAATTATCCGGAAGATACTCCATACGATCTTCCAGCTCCTCGACGGAAGCCAGCGCCTTGATACCTTCAACGTTCTTTTTAATAGCGTTTTTGACAGGATCGCGCGAAAAAGTAAAGAGGGGCAGCAAGGCGTAATCTCTTTTTACCTTTAAACCCTCCTCGACCAGATCCACATTGCCCATCTCATAACTTGTAGCGCCGCCAAAATCGATGATCACCAGATCTCCGGGTTCTGTCTTTTTAGACATAATGTACTTATATGTCTTCCCGTTGTTAAGTTTCACGCTCAGCGTATGGTTCTTATTGATTGAAGTGCTGGAGAGATACCAATCTTGATCAGCTGCGTCGGCAAATCCATTGATGTTTGCTGTCTTTTCTCTTTCCATTTCAGTTCCCCCTTCTTATCGATTTCGGTTTAGAAGTCAAAGTCGTTTACAAAGGCACTCACAAATATACTCAAGATACGTTGCTTGTTTTGAGGTATTAGTCTGGGTAGAAACCAATATGATTGTACCATACATCATTACTGTTTTAACTGTGCATTATATACATATGCAACATTAGCGGCGATCATTCCTGATCTGGTTACTCTCGAAACTGGTTTCATGATTAGTGCAGATCCCATTATCGAGGCGTATAAGGAAGTAACCGGGGTTGACCTATCCGAATATGGATTTGGAAATATCGTGTTCAATGAATAAGAATCTTCAACTATTATTCCCGGTAGTTGTTTGAGCGCAATCGTTTTAATTCCTCGACTGTATAAACTCCGTCCTTTTTGCTGTGCAGCGCCGTGTGACAGTTTGGACATACCGGCACAAGATCCTTTACCGGATCCACCACGTAATCTTCGCCGATCTCGCTGATCGGAACTATGTGGTGTACTTCTATCTTCCCGGCGAATTCAGGCCCGTAAGCTTTTCCAAAGTCGATACCGCATACAGCGCACGCCGTTCCGTGAGCAGCAATACAGGCTTCTCGCGCCTTCTGATTACGCTCATATTTATTCAAAGTCACATACTCCGCAGTACCCTCGTGGAACTCTACAGGCTCTGGTTTGTCAGCTTCGAGTTTTTCCTGAAGCTCCTTTTCAAAATACGGGATCTCTTTTTCTATCAGATGATCAAAGTCTTCAAAAAGCTTATTTGCGTCGCCATCTCCCCGTGTCAGATCCCAGCTTTTCAGGATAATGTTATTTGAAGCCTTGGCAGTTTTAATCCCAAGCGCTTTTAGCAGAGCATCTCTATGACCGATTGCGGCATAAGGTATCGAGTCGAGGCTGAGCACGCAATTGACCAAAAAAGAATCCGCTCCGTTATTTGCCTCGTACATCACACAGTCTCCGGTCTTCCACTTGCCTGTTCCATTATCATCGCAAGAAAACAGTTTTCTGAAGAAGGGCGTCGTAAACCGGATCACTCTGTCCTGCGTACACCACGCGTCTCGAAAGATCAGATAATCGCTTTGAGAACACTTATCGATGATGATGCTTGCTATCAGCCTTTGTTGGATCTGCTGTTTGATTCTATCCATACCACACCTCAAAGTGTCAGAACAGCCCCATACGGTTCCTTTAGTGAAAGGTGTCTCGCGTCATCGATTATTACCCAAAGGTTCCGATAGGTTTTGGGTCTTGGGATCTCCCGTTCGCCGTATCCATCTGTGAAGTAGATCAAAAGCGCGTCCCGGAAGTGTTTATCCTTATTCACATAATCGATCACAGGGCTGAACATTGTTCCGCCTCGGCCGGCAACTTTCTTTTTGACATCTGCCGGGGACTTGGCTTTATACACTCTTCGGACTTCCGCATCGCATTCGATAACCGTGATATCGTGCTTTCGCCTGGCCAGGATCTCGAAGAGTTCATTCATTACCTGTCCGATCATAGAATCACTCATTGACCCGGATGTATCGATCGCAACCACTATTTTCAGTATCTTGTCGTCAACTGAGCCAGGCAGGTCAAAACGTTCCGGCTGGCGTCTGTTCAAACGCATTCTTGTCTTGCGCTTATTGGCGGTAATGGTACCGATGTATTTCTTCAGAATTGCCTGCCAGGATAGGACCGGCGGCTTATTGATCTCCTCCACCTGACTCATAAAATAGCCCGGCATAAGCCCGCGGGATTCAGCGCTCATCATACCGACGGAAGCGTTGACAAGCTCTTTCACGGCAGCGGCAGCGTCTTCCGCGTCGCTTCCGGCTTCCCAATTGTGATCACTCAACTCTCCGCCGCAGTTTACCGCAGTGACGATCATACCATCATCCACACCGGACGTGTTTTCTTCAGCCGTTTGTCCGGCGTCGCCGCCGCTAGCCGGTCGCCTGGGATCGGTGCCGTCCTTTTGATTCTGCTTCTGCAAAATGGATTCTCCGCCGTTTCGAGCCTGTCCTTCGCTCTGCTTTCCGCCTTTTCCATGGATCAAAGAAAAGTAATAGGCGTAGTTTTCCATTGGAACGACCGATTTCAGTTCAAACATCCTTTGAAGCGCGTCGGAAGTGATCAGACCGTCTGGCGCGGACATATATCTGTGCTTCTCGGCTTCGATCTCGTGATCGATCCGGTCGTTCACCGCCGCGTCTGCCGCGAGATTGAACTCATAAAACGTCTGCTGATCTCCGTTCGGATTGGCTTTGACCATTTCGGCGGGATGATTCAGCACAACGTGATCGATCTCATGGCAGACGATGTAAATGATCTCTTTCAGCGAGAATTTGCACAAAAGAAGCGGATTCGATTCAAACATCGGCGGGAAGGTGTTCAGCTTGATGCCGGCTATGCAATCAGCGCCGAAATTCGCCCGGAACTGCATGTTCATAAGGAAATAGCCGTAATAGCTGTCTCTTTCGGAAATAAGAAAAAGCTTGATAAGCTCGAGCAGATCGAGAAAATCCGTACGCACCTCATCAAGAATGGGTTCGCGCACATCCCCATTCTCGATCGCCTTAATATTCTCTTTGATACGGTACAGCAAAGCTGTGATATTGTAATCCATGTTAATCAACTATTCAAAATATGATAAAAAAGAAACCATTTGTGCCATAAGCTTATCATATCTTTCATGCAACTCCTGTAAATCAGATGTATTCATTGAATGAACAATACCATCACGAATTTTCTTGCATGATTTATGTCCTTTCCCCTTGTCTGAACCGAATACAGGTGTTAAAACGTGTTTATCTATCCCGCAATCGAATTTCTCAAAAGCACTTGGTATGGTTCTCATATCAAGATCTAATTTGATCTCTTTTCCTTTTTCATCGACTTTCTGGAGTTGTCTATACTTTTCTATATAAGCTTTGCAGACTACCTCACACTTAATAAATCTATCGATGAATAATTTCCGTTCTTCCACAAACAACGGATTTGCCACATTAAGGTTAACTGTCTCTAATCGATTTACAGCAAGCGCCCGTACTCTTTCCGAACTAGGTCTCCCAGACATATAATCACCCGTAGTATTTTTGCATTAAGCTGTCAAATAGTAATTGTGCTTCATCGAGCGCTTTCTGAGCGGCAACTTTTGATTTGTCGACCTGGGCGACAAAGTCAGAAAACTGTTTTTGCCTCTCCATTGGAGGTACAAGAACCTCAAGTTTTCTGATATCGCTTAAGGAAATAAACTTCTGAGTTCCTCCTCTTACCTTGCTTAAAACTGCATCATCGAAGTAATCAGATTGAAGTAATGCTCGAATGTAGGTATTTAAAACTCTCGAATCAACTCTGAACTTTATTAATGCCACGTTTTTTATTGCGAACATCGGATCAACATCAACGATTACTGGCTTTCCTACCGTACCAATCATAGGCATTATTATATCGCCCATATCAACCTTAGATCTTTCGTTGATCTTCTCGTAGTCCGCTTTGCAAATAAGAGAACAGTCAGCTAAGTCAATCTTTCCACCAGTGACATTTTTGGATGTCACAAGAGGAAACCCTGTTTCATAGTACTGGGGTGAATCATGCGTGCCGTCCCGAACATCACAAACCACACCGAGTAACTTCTTATCCCACTTGAATGGGTTGAGGATGGTATCCCCAAACATCTCGACAAATCGGGCTTTGATGAGGGCATCAAGTTTTAACAATTCTTCTTTTCTGGCATTAATAATAGCTATAACTCTTGTTAAACGCTCGATTATTTGCCTTTGCTCACTCTCGTTATATATGGCTAATTGAAGGTTATCTATGTGCTCATTCTTGATATTGTTAATATTAGCACCCTGAGCAAGTGCGGATATTTTTCTGCGGTAACCAGGACTCTGGAAAAATAAGCCCAGAAATTCCGGAGTTACTTTCGTAGGTCTTACAACTTTACAGAAAGCGCCAAAAGTACATTCGGTGTCAAAATCTACGGATGCTGCTTTTCCTACCAAGTTCTTGCTTCCGCTGGATGCACATATAAGTATATCTCCCTTCTGTAAGTATTGGGATTTAGATACTTTCTTACGATCCACATAAACTACATCATCAAAGTTGATTTTTCCATCATCGATGTTATTTGCTCTCAACAAAACGACCGAATCACCATCAAGTCCATCGTGAAGATCATTCGATTTGTATGATACGCCCCGTATTTGTTCCGCATAGTTTGATACTAATCCTCTATCCATTTCATCCCCACAAACCTCAATTTACTTTCTACTTGCTCTGCTCTATTGCTGCTCTTGTCTGGTCTGAGAGGTCGAGCATTTTGATCAGATCGCTTTCGAAGACGTCGAACAGCAGCTCGATCATGCTGTTGCCGTCGTCGGTATTGGTAGCAGCTATATTCTGGGCGAACAGGAGACGCGTGGAAGAATCAAGCGTCCTTACAAGAACCGTAAGCTGCTTCTTAAACTTTTCAAAGCCCGCCTTATCCAGCATCATAAACTCGATATTCTCTTTCAGGTAGTTCAGCATCAGATCGCAGGTCTGGACTTTTTTCGCGGCTGAGAGATGATCCAGAACCGCTTTGCCGGCCGAAAGATCTTCGTCGTCCGCAATGATCTCTTCCGGGGTGAGAGCTCTGGTCTGCGAGACCAGACTGGCAAAGAACATAGTGGAAACCGAAGCTCCGAGTTTTGCCGTCACGAGGTTCTTCATGTCTTTCTCGACGACCTTAGGCTCGTTCTCCTTGTCCGTGAAGAAATCCCTCAGCATAGGCTCGGACTTAAGGAGAGTGTCGACCATATCCCATCCTCTCGGGGACGGCGTTGGCTTTTCCTCATCGTTAAGATCCTTTGCGTCTGACGAGAGACATTTAGGGTTATCTTTGATGAAGGAAAGAATGCTTGGAGATACGCCGGTGGCCTTACCGAATTTCAGCCATTCCGGAGTGCTGTCGCCAACCTTGATCTTTATGAAACGATCGAGCTGAGCCGGATCCATCTCATTCGTGGCGTATACGCTGTTCTGTGTGCTTGGATTCATCGCGCCGACAAAGAGGACCCACCAGGGAAACTGGTATCCGTTCACGCTTCTGGTAAGCAGTATGTTCATCAGTTCTTTATAAACTGAGTTCTCAGTACGGTTGATCTCATCGATAAAGACTATGACCGGGCGGACTCTGCCGGAGCGTATCGCTTCAACTCGTTCCTTCGGTGATAGATCGTTCATTGCATAGCGGTTTTCGTCACCGATAAGGGAGCTGCTGTCGTCTGCTGTCCCTCCGGCAGCTTCGAACAGACGCTTTTCCTCGTTCTGGATACGTTCGACCGCATAGTAAGGCAGGAAACGAAATCTGGTCTTTCCGTCTTCATCCTTGTACTGGTACGGGAGACCGGTTATCTCGCCTTCTTTCAGCGTACCGCCCTCGACAGTTATACAAACACCGCCCAGGTCTTCCGCGATGCTCTTTATCATGGCTGACTTACCGATACCGTGTTTCCCGGATACAAGCGGAGTGATCGCAAGATTCGGCTTGTCTGAGACGATGTTAGCAAGTATCGCTCTCTTGACCAGGCGTTTAGCCTCATTTATAGTAATCATATTTTTACCCCCTTTAATCGGAGAAATACATCCAGCTGCTTAGAACGATTCTCTTTTTTCCGCCATTCGTTTTTTCCGTGCTCCAGAACGATCGTATGATCCATTTGAGCGAAATGCTTCATAAAAAACGCCTCTGAAAACTCCTGGTAGCGGGCGATCTTGTCGTGATCCAATGCCCCGAAATACTTCTCGATAAAGTCCTCGCCCATCTGTTTTACCGAGATGATGGCGTCTAGTTCCCAGGGTTGGAAAAACGCGTAGTGCTTGTCAACAAAGGCCGCGTCGATCTCCGCCTTTCCCGCGACATATTTCTTAAAATGTGTTTTGTATGAACTGCTGCCTCGCATGACACTGATATCATCAAATATCATCTGCACCGGAGTGATCGATACCGCGGTGGGATTGGCGGCTTTGGGGACCAGATCGCCAAGGCTAATGAACGGTCCATCGGAGGAGTCCGAACCATTATCGCTTGTATGAGTATCTTTCTCGTTGTTCGCTGAGTCCGTGAGCCATGCGCGAAGCTTATTGATCCTGCTCAGGCATTTTACTTTGTAAGCCTCGTCATAACCTTCGCCCGTAGCGAGTTCCGTTTCAAAGAAATCAAGATCTTCGATATAGAGATCTTTGCCGGATTCTTCGAGTATTTTCAGTATTTCCACGGTATCCCCCCTACATCACAGGACGATGCAGACCGTTGATCAGCGTCTTGATATGAGCGATCCTCTGTCCGAACAGCGCCATAACATCCACGTCGCAGAACGGGCTGACCTTCTGGAGATCCAGGAACACGATATCTCCGTTCTCACGAGCATAGCTGATGATCTGATTCATGTAAGCAAGCTGCTGTCCGTTCAATTCGGTAGAATTCAGGAAGGTCCCGAATTTCGTCCGGATCGCCTCGTCGGCGATACCTGTCTGTACACGGAGGAAAGGCAGCAATGGTCTGTTTCCTGACCATGCCGCGTAATCAGCCGCCGTTCCGAGTTTCGATTTGAATGTAATATCAAGATCGTCCTTCTCTTCCTGCGTCAGATCGTCCAGATTGCGTATCTTGGCGAGAGCGGGATTGCCTTTCAGTATGTATTCCTGCGCTTTTTCCGCATACGTCTTCTCTCTGTTGACCTGATTCCCGCCGTCAGAAGTATCGATAACGAAATCTTTAGTATCGATCACGTAATATCGGCGGTCATCAGGAATGTAAGCCATAAGATCGCGCAGCTCATTACGTACCCTTTCGCACTTTTCAAGAGAAAACTCTTCAAACAGGAGATCAGCGTTCCGCATCTGCCTGATGAGCTGTTCTTTCTTTACGATAGCCGGTATGGTCTTAAGCTTTGTCAGTTCCTCCAGCATGTCGTCGATCTTTTTTCCGACGTTTCCGAAACCGTGGCGGATCTTGCGGATATCCTGATCAGCCTCTAGGCGTTTAGGGGCTTCATCTTCAATAACGTAGATCATCAGATCAAAGGTCTTGACCTTAACGGGAGACGGATCCGGCGGCAGCAGCGGAAGAATATGCTTTGAGATCTCTTCGATCTTGGAATCAGTGAAACCGTTCCAATTCTCGGCAGTTCTGTATTTGCTGACGTATGACATGTTGTACTGGACCTCGATGTCATCGTTGCAGAGTCCCCGCACCATACTGATGAAATATGCTTTCAACTGATCTTTATAAGCAGTATCAAATGGCGTGAGCGCGTTACTCTCTATCAGGTTTCGAAGTATATTCAGTTTTCTCTCGTTGATCAGTACGCTCTGCGGAGTTGAGGCATAGGACTTATCGTTCACATCCAGATCGACTGTCGACCACGTGCTTCTGGTACGGAAATAGTTGAAGTTGTCGTAATAATCGAATATCAGGAAACCCTTCTTGTGGAGTCCAGGACCGTAAATATCATTGCTCAGCCTCGTTCCGCGTCCGATCATCTGAAGGAACTTTATCTTGGAATGTACGCTCTTGAAGAAGACGAGGTTCAGAACATCCGGGACGTCAATACCGGTGTCCATCATATCGACTGAAACTGCGACCTGTGGCAGCAGACCGCGTTCTCCGAAGCTATCTATCAGGCCGAGATTGCCCACGACCTGACTGTCTATCAATTTACAGAAATCAAGCCCCGTATACGGATAGAGATTCTGGAACCTTTCAACGATCTTTTCAGCCTCAAAATGGCTGCTTGCGAAGATTATCGTCTTCCCGATCCTGTCTCCGCCGTCGATCTTCAGACCGTTCTTCATCAGATCGTTCAACATAGCGTCGATCGTCCCCAGGTTGATATATCTCGAGCTTCTTATCGCCTTGGCGTCTATAACCGTACCTGAATAGTCCTGGTCTTCAGGATCATCTCCGCTTGCGAAAGTATCTTCGAACTTCTCCTTCTCCTCCTCGGATAGCTCGTCATAGTGAATACCTCGGCGCAGCGCGTCCGTCGTCTTATCCAGAACTGAGAAACCCACAAGATGGCCGTCATGGATGGCTGCTTCAAGCTCGTAAGCATAATCTGGATGGCCGATCGGAAGCTCAAACATCTGATATGTGCTCTTGTTATCCTCTGCTCTCGGGGTCGCGGTAAGACCCAGCATAAGCGCGTCGTAGTAGTGGAACAGCGCGCTGTATTTCTTGAATATCGAGCGATGCGCCTCGTCGATAATGACCAGGTCAAAGCGGCCTATGGAGAATTCCCGCGTATCATCGTTGATGAGATTTATCATCGTCTGATACGTGGAGAAAATGATCCTGGCGTTGGGATCGCGCTGGAAGCTGCTTCCGGCGTAGATCGACGTGGTGACGGAGGGCAGGAGCTTGTTAAAATTCTTATGCGCCTGACGGACCAGCGACGTACGATCCGCGAGGAACAGCACGTTTTTGACCCAGTTTGCCTTCATTAAAACATCTACTAGGGAGATCGCGACACGGGTCTTACCGGTACCGGTAGCCATGACCAGAAGGCTGTGTCGGCGCTTATCCATAAAAGCCTTGCATGAAGCTCTGATAGCCGCCTTCTGGTAGTCGCGATCCGTGATATTGTCGTCAATGACAGGATCCGAAATATCCTTGCGTATCGTTCCCCGAAGCTTGAGAAGCTCAAGTTCTTCTATCGAATGGAACTGGAACACGCGGCGGGGCTTATACCCGAGCTGATCGATCACGTAAATATGATAACCGTTGGTGTAATAGACGATGGGTTTGTACCCGAGCTTGACCGCCATTTTGTTCGCTTTTTCGATCGCCTTGGTACGCCCTTCGATCAGATTTCTGGTCGTCGTAGTATACTCGACTATCGCCAGCGGCCTGTTGTCTCTGCCATAGAGAACGTAATCCACGCTGTCGCCGTCATCCAGAAGCATATTGATACCTGCGGAGCAAGGCATAGCCTGGTCCGGTCGATTGACGATGGGCCAGCCGGCTTCTCTCAGGCAAGCCGACATGTACAGTTTTTTGTTTTCTTCTTCGTTCCGTCCGTGCTTGACGTCGAAACGCGCCTGGCGCATACGCGGCGCAAATATGGCAACGAGTTCGGGTTCGACGACGACTTTCTTTGAAGCCACTTCGATCCCGGCTTTTGGGGTATTGACAGGGATCCTTGCAGTCGCTGTTTTACCCGGTTTTTCAAACTCCGGATAATCGTCTGTAAGACCCAGAAGAATGCAAAACTCCCCGACCAGAAAATGCAGTTCTTCCAGGATTCTGAGAGATTCTTCGACAGTTATATCGCCTTCGTGGACCGCCACATTCCCCATCTTGCGAATATAGTGGATCGTGTTTATAAGTGTCGGATCATTTACATAGTCCGTAAAGCGAACGTCCGTGATCATCTCGAACACGGTAAAGCCGTAATCCTCACTTACGACCGCGGCGTAGATCATCTTAACGACAAACTCCATCGCCTTCCTAGCGCTCGTCGAACTGATACTTGGCTTCGAGACTGCGAACTCCTCGGCCTCGGAGCAGTATTCATAAAGCTTTTTCAGATCGCCAAACGGCTTTAGAAAACCAAAGTTCATTCTTCCTCCACAACCTTTATTGACGAACTCTTATCTGTGCAATGTATCACCCGATGTATTCTTGCATCAAGCTATCAAACAAGAGTTGTGCCTCATCCAATGATTTCTGCACGGCAACTTTTGATTTGTCGATTTGTCTTACGAACTCAGCATACTTTTCTTGTTCTGGCTTTGGTGGAATCAAAAACAGATACTTCTTCTGGGCAGTTATAGGAACCTGATTTCTGGTTGTCTGCTTCATTTCCGAAGAATATTGTCTTACAAATCCATCGCTCTTCATATACGAGGCCAAATACTCCGGCATTATACTCGCTTTGTTACATCTATAGGCTGTTAATGAGGTGCTTAGGATTACTCTGGGGTTATCTGTATGCAAAACCACAGTGGGCCCTACAGTTGCGTTATGCGCAAAAAGAACGTCCTCGTTTTGTGCTATGCCTTTTCTGATTTTGCCTGCCCTTTCTTCAGTGAGATATTTTGCTAATGTAAAATCGATTTCACCATTTACAATGCAATTTGCGCCAATATATGGAACACCGGCTGAAACAAATTCTTCACTTCTGGGATAATCCCCGCCATGATTTCCATCAAGATGATAGAGAATGTCTCCAGATTCAATAAGCATCTGCAAAGAAACCACTCTATAGTTTTTAGGATTTTCGACCGGATCTCCAAACATCTCGACAAATCGGGATTTGATGAGGTCGTTCAGGGCGGCGAGCTGCTGCTTGCGTGTATCAATTATGCTTGTTGCTTTTGAGAGTATGTTAGCAACCTTTCGCTGTTGACTCAACGATGGAAATGGAATCTGGGTATTATCAAAATCCTTCTTCACAATGTGCTTCATTGTAGCACCATGCGTTTTGGATTCCATTTCCTTTAGCTTGTGTTGTACAACATAAACGAAATACCGCTTATCTACGTTCGATTTATCAAATACCACTTTGAATATGTGCTGGTTTAGTAGGGCTTTGCCCCTATCCCAAATATAGACACCGAGACTTGCGGACCATGATATCAACACATCTCCATCATTAATTACAATACGCTCCGGGTATTCACCATTATAGAAACCAAGATCATTTGCATTTCCAGTCAAATCTTGAATTCTGATTATGGGTAGCCCAATTGTCCCTCTGTCTTCAGGTTTAAAAGGGTAGCCGTTTATATATGTTGCGACATCGCCCAAGCGTTTTTGCTCCATCCTCATCCCCACAAACCTCAATTTGCTATGTTCATAGTCTGACGATCATTTCATAGCGGTCCATCAAATAGTGAGTAATTAGATTGCTGCGGACCTTCATCCCCGTTAGGCGCAACGCTTCTTCGACTTTATCTTCCGATACCTTCGGAATATACACTCTATATTCCGGATGCTCATTTAACACGTCCTGAAACAGCGTGATCAGCATATCTTTTTTTGTTTTGCCTTCCGGATAACCGTTTGAGATCAGCGCCATATTGTGATCGAAGCACGGCGCCAGAGAAAGATTTTTGCCCGTTTTCTTATCGCGCAACAAACCGAAATTCGCCGTATGTCTGTCTGGATTGAAAACAAGCGCGTCGAGAAAAATCAGCCGGATATAATCCCGAATGGCAGACGGGCACAGTTCTTTCAGTGCTGTAATAACATCACCGTAGTCCTCATCTTCTCCCATAAACGTGAGCGCCGGTTCGAAATTGGTTTTTCCTTCGGTAAAATCAAGCGTTTTAACAATGCCGGTACCCGCGGATTCATAGACTGCGCAGGAAATGCCGAGAACGCCGCATAGTTTAGAAATGAAGACTTCGGAAAACGCTTCGTTGTGGTTTGCCGCCTTGAACAGCCACCATTTCCCGTCGATGTTTTTCCAGCACTTCTCAAAGCTTCCGACGTTTGTGAGTTCTGCAGCGGGCGCGTCAGAATATTCCGCAACGACGTTGAACGAGCGTGAACTGCCGGAAAGCGAAAGATTCGCAATTGATTTTGATGACCTTTTCTTAAAATAAGCGGCGTCAAAACGTACCTGCTCGTAAGTCAGCTTGCTTCCGATTCCTCGGACCCAGTAATTGTCGGTAATCGTCACCCCGTTTGCTCGAAGAACGGTCGCCACATCATCCCGCTCCTTCATCCGCAGAGCCTTTTTGAGAATGCGGGAATGTGCGCGGTGAGAATCGATCGCGCGGGTCGTCAGCCACAGATCAGCTTCCGCCGTTCTTTTGAGATATTGCGGGAGCAACATCTGATCGATCACAGTCAGGCGCTTTTCTGCCCATACGGCAACCAGCTTATTTCCGCTGAGTATCTCATAATCCTGCATACACATCTTTATTCTCCCAACATCGCCCTCAGCGCTTTCATTTCCTTCTCTACCTCCGCGTTCAGACGGTCCAGCTCATCGAGGATCTCGCTCGTCGGCGGGTATTCGACTGCCATGTATTCCGTCTTCTTATACTTGTTTATAGAAAGGTCATAGTCGTTATCCACGATCTCCTGCTTAGGGACAAAGAAGCTCTGCTCGGTGCGCTCCCTGTCTTCCTCTCCGGCAAGGTTATGGAAGCGCGCGATGATATCGGGTATATCGTTCTCGGCGATAGCGGAACGCTTGTCGTCGAGGGAAAATCCGTCTGCTTTCATATCGTAGAACCACACCTTGTCCGTACCGCCGTGGCCGGTCTTGGTGAATATTAGGATCGCGGTGGAAACGCCGGCGTAGGGTTTAAAAACACCGGAAGGCATGGATATCACGGCCTCCAGGCGGTTAAACTCCACGATCTCCTGACGGATCGCCTTGTGCGCCTTGGAAGAACCGAAAAGAACGCCGTCGGGAACGATGGATGCGCAGCGGCCGCCGACCTTAAGAGCTTTCAGGAACAGAGCGATAAACAGAAGCTCGGTCTTCTTCGTCGCGGCGAGATTGGTAAGATCCTTGGCGATGGTTTCTTTGTCCAGGCTGCCGGTGAACGGCGGATTGGCAAGGATCAGAGAGTATTCTTCTCTGTGCGTGTTATCCTCGGAAAGAGAATCCATCCAGGTAATATTCGGGGCTTCCACACCGTGCAGCATCATATTCATAGCGCCGATACGCAGCATAGTCTGATCTGTATCGAAGCCGGTAAACATGGTATTTGTATAGTGTTTTTTATTCTCTGTTTTCATAAGTTCGGTAGCGTAATGCTCCGAAACATACTGAGCTGCTGCGCATATAAAGCCTGCGGAGCCCATAGCAGGATCGCATATCGTATCGTTTATGGACGGCTGCATAAGCTCTACCATCATCTTGATGATATGGCGCGGAGTACGGAACTGACCGTTCGTACCGGATTGGGATATCTGGGAAAGCAGGTATTCATATACGTCGCCCATTATATCCTTGTTGTTGAGATCCAGGCTGTCGAGGGCATCGACTACGCGCAGAAGAACTCGGGCTGTCGGAACGATAAACAGCGCGTCCTTCATGTATTTCGCGAAAGCGGTGTCTTTACCGGCGTGGAGTTCGTTCTTAATAAACGGGAACACGTTATCCGTCATATTCTTATACATCGCGTCAGCGTCGTAATGACGGAACACATGCCAGCGGCAGTTCTGATGGTCCGCGTCGAATACAGGATCAACAACTTCCACATCAAAGGCGGCTGCGTTGGCTTCTTTACGCAGTTCATTGTCGTCCAGTATCTTTATGAACATCAGGTATGTGATCTGTTCGATGACCGTAAGAGGGTTGGCTATTCCGGAAGACCAGAAGATATCCCAAATGCTGTCGATTTTGTTTTTAAGTTCGCCGGTAATCATTGTTCGATCTCCAATTCTTTTTACTAATCAGTTGATAGAACCCTGCACGCAGGAATCAAAGGATATTCTCGCTAAGGATCTGTATCTATTCCTCAAATAAGGCTCTTCCAACTTGCATCAGTTTTCCTGTTGAGCTTTATTATACCATCCATATCGGCAGAATATACGTATTCCTGTCGATCGCTGACAATTCCTCTCTCAGGCAAAGGATCGCGCCTGAGCCTCTGGGGACTGAGCCCTTATCCAGGACCTTGAACGCCGACGCCAGTTCGGTACCCGGATTGGTACTCTTCTTGATCTCGAGCGGATGCAACTCGCCGTCCGTTTCGATCACCAGATCGATCTCGTTCGTATCCTTGTCCCTGTAATAGTGGATCAAGCAGTCTTTCGCGTCGTTCAGCCAGGTCTTACGTATCTCGGCGATCGCGTAGTTCTCGAGTATCGCTCCGTTCATCGCCCCATTCATGAGTATCTCCGGGCTTGAGTACTTTGTAAGATAAGCTGCGAGCCCGGTATCGAAGAAATACATTTTCGGGGTCTTCACTGTAGGCTTTAGATAAGGGTTCGAGTATTGCCTGAGATAGAAGATCACTTCGGACTTTTCCAGGACCCGGAGCCATCTGGCGGCAGTATCGTCAGAAACTCCTACGTCCTGCGCGATATCATGCGTATTCAACATCTGCCCTGCGCGGCAGGCGGCAGCCCTTATGAAATCGGCGAACAGCAGCTTATCTACGCCCGCGATCATGTCCGTCACGTCGCGGTCGATATAGGTCTGGATATACGAACTGTAGAAAACGTCTCTGTCCCTGAATTTCCCGCTTCTGTGTCCGGGCAAGGCGCCCTTCCAGATCCTCTCGTACATTTCGGCGGCTGAGCAGGGCTTCAGGTGTTCTTTGCGACCCTTCAATCTGTCCAGGTTCAAAGATAGCGGCTCTGTGGTCCCGTCGCCGTAGAGCTCCGACTGTGACAGGGCGGACATATGCAGGATAGCGGTCCTGCCTGCCAGAGATTCCTGCGCCAGCTCCATCAGCCGGAAAGACTGAGAGCCCGTCAGCCAATAAGAGCCTGGCTCAGCGCCGTTATCGATCCTGATCTTGATATAAGGAAACAGCTCCGGAGCATATTGGATCTCGTCTATCAGGATCGGAGCCGGATGCATCTCAAGGAACAGCGCGGGGTCCGTTTTGGCGAATCGTCTGTTCTCGACGTCATCCAAAGAAACTTCCGCGCGGCCGGTCCCTTTCATCAGGTGTCTGAGCATGGTCGACTTTCCCACCTGCCTCGGGCCTGTCAGCAGCAGGCAGCTGTAATCCTCGCTGACGGCAAGGACGCTTTTTTCTAACGTACGTTTAATGTAGGACATGGCGATTTCTCCGTCTGATATAAGATTTAATCGTATTTTAGCCGAAATATAGACAAAAAGCAATAACAACCCTCTCCCTTTTCGTGTTTTACAGTGCGCCGTTTTGGAATTATCATAGAAACAGCAGATGCTCGAAACAGCCGCTGAGGAGAATGGACGATGAAGGTATTATACAAGTGCACAAAGTGCGGAAAAACTTCCGAAGTAACGACAAGAGCTCCGAAATGTGAGTGCGGCGGCCTCTGGAAGCTTCAGTACGACCTGCCGAAGTTCGACGAGGCTCTCATAGACCGCGACGAGTGGAGCATCTTCCGATACCGTAGATTCATGCCGCTGAGCGGCGAGACCTGGAGAGAGGTCACCATGGGCGAGGGCATGACTCCCGTCGTCCGCTTCGACGAAGACCTCCTCATCAAGATGGACTACTTTATGCCGACCCTTTCCTTCAAGGACCGCGGCGCGGCAGTTTTAGTGAGCCACTGCAAGTCGATAGGCGTCGATTCCGTGGTCCAGGATTCCAGCGGGAACGCCGGAAACAGCGTGGCGGCCTACTGCGGCCGCGTAGGTATCGAGTGCGAGATATTCGTCCCGGAGGGGACCTCCCCAAAGAAGATCGACATGATCAAGGCCCACGGGTCGAAGGTGAACGTAGTCCCCGGAAACCGCGATCAATGCGCGGACGTCTGCAGAGCCAAGGTCGCGGACGAGGGTAAATACTACTGCAACCACGTATACAACCCCTTCTTCTACGAGGGTACCAAGACCTACATCTACGAGGTTTTCGAACAGCTGCACAGGATCCCCGCAAGGATATTCCTTCCTCTCGGAAACGGCACCCTGTTCCTTGGATCGCTCTTCGCTCTGGAGCATCTCCTCGCCAGCGGCGTGATCGAAAAGATGCCGGAGATCATCGCGACACAGAGCGAAAACTGCGCGCCTTTCGCGGAGGCGAAGCGGCTGGGCTTAAAGACACCGGCCCAGGTCACTCCGACACCGACTCTCGCGGAAGGGATCGCGATAGGAAAGCCCATGCGCGGCGAGGAGATACTGGAGCTCATCTACAAGTACGACATCGAAGTCGTCGAGATCCCCGAGAAAACCATACTCCCCGCGAGAGCGGCCCTTGCGGCAAAGGGCATCTACTGCGAACACACCACCGCGGGAAACTACGCGGCGTTCCTCAGATACAAGGAGCTTCACGGCGACGCCTCAGACAGCCTGATCACCATGTGCGGCGCCGGATTAAAGTCAGACCACTGACCTCTGCCCGGCGCGGAGACCAAAAACAAAGAGCCCGGGCCCCCTTTGTCAGTAAGGGCGCCCGGGCTCATATCATTCAGTCTGTATTATTCCCACTCCACCGTCGCGGGGGGCTTGGGCGTGTAGTCGATAAGTACGCGGTTGATACCGGCGACCTCGGTCGTGATCCTGTTAACGAGCTTTGAGATAAG